>Ga0114999_10000110_pt1 | contig 111023 bp, 107 predicted proteins | sample ArcticOcean_MG_C_3_FD_89820 | JGI IMG/M metagenome (GOLD analysis project Ga0114999, IMG submission 89820) | Marine microbial communities from western Arctic Ocean - ArcticOcean_MG_CB8_126 | ecosystem: Environmental > Aquatic > Marine > Oceanic | place: Arctic Ocean: Canada Basin | collected...
GGGTTCGGCTGGTGACGCAAATGAGGTCCGGGTTTCCGACATTTGGCAGCCTTCGGGCCGTGAGGGCTCGGTTGCATTCGAACCGTCGCGCCGCTACGGTTCGGATTAAGGACGCGCGGGCCGCGCGGCGCGCAAGCGAGATTTTGCCGGCCCGAAGCGCGAGATATGACTGCAAATAAAAAATGAACAGAGGAGAAGCATCATGATCAGTCGAAGAAGGGTATTGGCCCTCGCTGCCGCAGTGGCGCTTATGGCGGGTACGTTCGCCGGGGCCCCGGCCAAGGCGGGACAGGATATTTTGATCGGCGGCGGCTCAGTAACCGGTGTCTATTATCAGGTCGCGCTTAACGTATGCAATTTGATCAATAAGCATAATGGCGACAATTATAACTGTGTCGGCCGTCCGGCGCTGGGCTCGGTGTTCAACATTCGCGCCGTGAAACGTACCCTGCTCGATTTCGGTGTCGCTCAGTCCGATCGCAATTCCGAGGCTTTCCGCGGCCGCGGCGACTGGGAAGGCAAACCGATGGAGGATTTGCGCAGCGTCTTTAGCATGCATCCGGAGACGGTGCTGCTGGTGACCCGCGCCGATGCCGGCATCAACAGCGTTTCGGACTTGAAGGGCAAGACCGTCAATATCGGCAATCCCGGTTCCGGTCAGCGCGGCAACGCCGAAGACGTTCTGCGTCTTTACGGTATCGACAAGGACAATGATATAGATGCGGAGGGCCTGCAACAGCAGGAAGCGAGCCGCGCCCTGGTGGATCGGAAGATCGACGCATTCTTCTATACCGTCGGCAATCCCTCCGCCGCGATCGAGGAGCCTGCCAACTCCACCGAGATCAAGATCATCTCGATCAACGACGCGACGATTTACGGGTTTGTCGATGAGCGCCCGTATTACGTCATGACGACAATCCCCGCCGGCACCTATAAGGGCGTCGATGAGGATGTCGAAACTTATGCCGTGACCGCGACCGTTGTGACCAGCGCCAATGCGTCGGAACAAATGGTCTATGACACCGTCAAGACGGTGTTTGAGAATCTCGATGAGCTAAAGGGGACGCATGCGGCGTTCCGCGGGCTGGAGCCCAAAGCCATGCTCAAGGGCTTGACCGCGCCACTCCATGCGGGCGCAGAAAAATACTATAAAGAGCGCGGCTGGAAATAGTCGCGACACGTCACGAACGCGATCGGGGGCGGCACGTGCCGCCCCCCTTGCGTTGGCGTTAACTGAACCTGGATTGGACGAAAGATGGCGGAGCCCGGGCGCAAGAACGGGGAATCGCCGGGGCCTGAGGCCAAGAGCGGTGAGGCCGCGGCCCAAGAGATCATGGAACAGGTCGAGAGCGGGCCGCGCAGCCCGGACCTTCCGATCGCCCGCATCGCCATCCTCCTACTGTGCATCGCCTGGTCGGGTTATCAGCTCTATATCGCCTTTCAGCCGGTCAACGCCACCATCGCCCGTGCCTGGCATCTCGCGTTTGCGATCCTCCTGGTCTATCTCGCCTATCCTGCTTACAACGAAGCGCGGCTGCCATTCTGGGTGAAGCTGACGCGGCGGATCATTCCGCGCGCCCGCCCGCGGCGCTCCTTGCGCAGCCGCATCCCACCGCTCGATCTTGCATTGGGTGCCATTGCCGCCGCCAGCGTGCTCTATATCTGGTGGGATTACGAAGGCATCATCACGCGCCAGGGCCTGCCGAGTACGGCCGATGTGTGGGTCGGCGTGGTGATGATCGTGCTGCTGCTCGAAGCGGCACGCCGCGCCCTCGGCTTGGCGCTTCCTATTCTCGGCATGATCTTTCTGGCCTACAGCTTTCTCGGCCCCTACATGCCGGAATTTTTGCGCCACCGGGGCATACCGCTCGACTATGTCATCGCCGATCAATATCTCTCGACCACCGGCATATTCGGCGTGCCGCTCGGCGTCTCTACCGATTTCGTCTTTTTATTCGTACTTTTCGGCGCCCTTCTGGATCGCGCCGGCGCCGGAAAATACTTCATCGATGTGGCCTTCGCCGGGCTCGGTTGGATGCGCGGCGGCCCGGCCAAAGCGGCGGTCGTTGCTTCAGGTCTCACCGGCATGGTCTCCGGCTCTTCCATCGCCAACACGGTGACGACCGGCACCTTCACCATCCCGCTGATGAAAAAGGTCGGACTGCCGGCTTACAAGGCCGCTGCGATCGAGGTAGCGGCCTCGACCAATGGCCAGCTTATGCCGCCGATAATGGGCGCCGCAGCCTTCATCATGGCCGAGATTATCGGCATACCCTATCTCGATGTGGTGCGTGCGGCGCTCATCCCGGCGCTGGTTTCCTACATCGCGCTTTTTTATGTGGTGCATCTCGAGGCGCGTAAACTAGACATCAAGCCCATCCCACGCTCCGAATTGCCGCGTCTTCTCAAAACATTCTTGGGCGGCTTGCACTATCTGCTGCCGATCATCGTGCTGGTCGTCTATCTGGTGGTGTTGCGGCGCTCGGCGATTACCTCGGCACTGTTCGCCATCGAGGCGCTCGCCGTCATCATTGTCGTGCAGCGTCCGATCATTGCCTGGCTCGCCTGGTGGCGGGCTGGCCATGAGCCGGCGCCTGGCCAGACTTTGGGGCTGGCGCTCCGCACCGCATTTGTCGACGGTATCAAAGATATTTTTCTCGGCCTGATTGGTGGCGCGCGAAACATGATCGCGGTTGGCGTGGCCACGGCGAGCGCCGGCATCATCGTCGGCGTCGTGACCAGCACCGGACTGGTCGGACGGTTCGTCACGCTGATCGACACCGCCTCGATGGGCAACATCTATCTCATGCTGATTCTCACCGCGATCACCAGCATGATCCTCGGCATGGGCCTGCCGACGACGGCCAATTATATTGTCATGGCGACCTTAACCGCACCGGTGATCGTGGCCCTCGGCAGCGATGCGGGGTTGATCTTTCCGATTATCGCGGCGCATCTTTTCGTGTTTTATTTTGGCATCCTGGCCGACGATACACCACCGGTCGGTCTTGCCGCTTATGCGGCGGCGGCGATCGCCCGCTCTGATCCGATCCGTACCGGCGTGCAGGGCTTCACCTATGACCTGCGCACTGCGATCCTACCTTTCATCTTTCTGTTCAATACCGATTTGCTGATGATCGACGGCGTTGCCGCGGGCGGCGCGATTGTGTGGATCGACAATCCGCTGCGTCTCATTTGGATTTTTGTCGTTACGCTGCTCGCGATGTTTGCCTTCGCCGCCGCGATCCAGGGATTCTTCGCCGAGCGCTGCAGCATCATTGAACGGCTTATCCTGCTTGGGCTCTGCGTTCTGTTGTTTCGCCCGACGGTGGTGGCCGAACCGTTGGGTATTCCGCGCGAAGCGATGCAGGCTTTGGCCTTGTGCGGTTGCGCCCTGCTCTATGCCCAGCAGCGCTTGCGCGCTGGGAGTTGGCGTTTGCCGGGGCGTTCAGAGCGAATAGACAAATGATCGCCATTGCCCTTCAGACGGTTGGAATACGATATGTATAAGGCAACATTGGTGCGGCTCGCACCTCGAAATTACGAACGCCCGTAATGGTCTTCCAGGCGCACGATATCGTCTTCGCCGAGATAGTCGCCGCTCTGCACTTCCACGACGTGAAGCGGCTCACTGCCTGGATTTTCCAGCCGGTGGTGAACACCCACGGCAACATAGGTGGACTGATTTGCGCTAAGTTCCTGCGTTTCGGAATCCCGAGTCACTAGGGCGCGGCCTGCCACCACCACCCAATGTTCGGCGCGCCGGTTATGATATTGCAGTGAAATACTGGCGCCCGGATTGACCGTCAGTAGTTTGACCTGAAAGCCGGGTTCTTGGCGGAGACTCTCGAATGCGCCCCACGGGCGAACAACACGCAAATGCTCCACCGCCTCAGCGCGGCCCTGCTCGGACAATTGGCGCACTACATCGCGCACCGCTTCTGCCCTATCCATAGGGGCAACGAGTATCGCGTCCTTGGTCGCCACCACCGCGATGTTCTCAAGGCCGAGCGCGGCCACCAGCGGCCCGTCGCTGCGGATGTAGGAAGTCGTGCAGTCGAGCGCGATGACATCTCCTTCGATGAGATTTCCCGAGGTGTCGGTCGCGCCCGCCTGCCACAAGGCCTGCCACGAACCGACATCACTCCAGCCAACATCGATCGGCACCACAGCCGCCTGTTCGCAATTCTCCATGACAGCGTAATCGATCGATTCACCAGCTATGGCGGTGAACGGCGCTTCGGCGAGGCGAAGAAAATCCTGTTCGGCATTGGCCCCGTCCAGCGCCGCGCGGCAGGCGTCCAGCATGTCCGGACGACGGAGCTTTAGCTCAGTCAAATAGCGCGCGGCGGAGAATAAAAACATGCCGCTATTCCAAAGATACTGACCCGTCGCGATAAACTCGCGCGCATGTGACAAATCAGGTTTCTCGACGAAGCGCGCCACTTCGGAGCCCCGCCCATCGCCAATCGGCGCGTCCTGCTGGATATAGCCGTAACCGGTTTCCGGCGCATTTGGGGTGATGCCGAAGGTGACCAGGTGGCCGGCTTCGGCCAGCGGCCGGGCGTCCACAATGGCGGCGCGAAGACCTTCGGCGTCGGCGACGACATGGTCGGCTGGTGTTATCAGCATCAGCGCATCTGCCGCATGCTTGGCCAGCATGAGAGCGGCGACGGCGGCTGCGGGCGCGGTGTTGCGTCCGACCGGTTCCAACATGATGCGCTGCGGCGTGAGATCGATTTGGCGAAGCTGTTCGGCGAGGATGAAACGGTGCGCTTCATTGCAAATCAGCAGCGGTGGCGCGAGGCCGGAAGCAGAAAATCGCCGCGCCGTATCCTGCACCATGGTTTGGTTGCCAACCAGCCGCAGCAATTGCTTGGGATAGGTAGCGCGGGAGAGTGGCCACAGCCGCGTGCCCGAACCGCCGCACAGGATTACGGGGTGGATCGGCGGAACAACCGTCACCTGTTCCCCATTTCGGATTGAATGCTGTCCCATACGCCGAGCGAGAATCCAGGTGCGATATTGAGCCCGAGTGCCGACTTAAGCACATAAAAAGCGCCCAATACGAAGCTCAAGAGAAGCAATAGAATGAAAAGCAGAAACAGTATATTTCCGAGCTTTGCCATGGGATGGGAATGGCGCTCAGCACGGTTGCGGCTGCGTGGCCGTTTGTCGATGCCGGCCAGAAACACGAAGTAATAGGTGCGCGTCAGGATCGGCAGGGTAAAGCGGAAATCGATCGCATGGTGACCCCAACTGCGAACACCATAGGCACGAATAATGGCGCGAAGCTGTGCATCGGTGAAGGTCTCAGCGATATGGGACGGCATGCTGCTGGCAAATTTGCGCACGAAGTGATGATCCGCCTTGGCGGATTTCGTTGTGTCTGGCGAGGCACTCGGAGCCCCTGATTCAGGCTGGTTTTCACTCAAGGTTGCGCGTCCGCTTCTTCTATTGGCAGGCCGGGCAGTTCATGCGTCCGGCGAATGAGCAGACCGGCCAGCCGCTCACCATTGCGCCGCAGGAGATGTAGCGGCGAATCATATAGGCTCATTTCGAGCTTAAGCTTAAATCCGTCCGGCAGATGCGGCAACGTCAACGAGCGCATGTTGCCGGCAACCCGGCCGACAAGATGCTGTCCGGTAGAGGTCAGTTTTTGCCCGGCGAAAAGGCCTTCCGTTCCACCGATACCGATCTCGGCCAAAAGGTCGCGGTAAAAAAGCACGCGGCCAATAAATTTTCTACGGCGGGCCGCCGCCGCTGCGAGCGCCTTGATCGGTGCACCACTAGCCTTGGCTTGCCTTGAGGCGCCGGTCTGGCGTGTCTGCAATTTCTGTCTCATCTTCGTTCCCTTCGGTCACTACGATGAGCTAGAAACCCTCCCTTATGAAATCCGACTAGTTTGTTCCATAGGCGCTGACGTCAAACGATTCGCGCACCTAAACAGCGAATCGCGTCAGGCGCGAAACGTTTAACTCACCTGACCATTCAAGTCCCTTCGAATATAGCATAACGAACGAATTGAGCGTACATAGCGAAATCGACCGGCAGCGCGGCGGACGGGCGTCATGTTTCGCGTAGTGCTCGGTTTCATCTTCGGTTGCCATTGGCCGGTTTTCGCCGCCGCCGCCCTGGCGATTGGCACCTTTTTGTCATTTACCCAGTATGACGGATTCACGCCACGCGGCGGCAATCTCCTTGCCAATGGCGATTTCTCCGGCGATCTGGATCATTGGCGGTGGCGCGGTCCTTCTGATACCGCCCATGTCTCGGTGCATAGGAATGCCGAAGAGGCGCCCGCATATGTCGAAATTCGCAATCGCGATCCGGCCCGCTCGGCCCATCTTTGGCAAATCGTCGCCGAGCCGACGCGCTTTAGTTATGTGAGTGTGGCTTTCGAACTTCTGCTCGAGGATATGATCCCCGGGCGAAGAACGGAACACCAGGCGCGCATCGTATTGGCCAGTTACGATTCCACCGGCAAGGGCCTGTGGCACCATCCGCATGTTGTCGTGGTTGAGGATGGCAGTCATGGCTGGAAGCAATATCGCGGAACATTTCGGGTCGGGCGCGATGTGCACGAACTGATTTTGATCGCTCAACTCATTCGTTCCACCGGGTCAATCCGCATGCGCGGCGTTACGCTTCGCGGCGCCGAGGCGCGAGCCGAGTGGATTGCATTGCAGGCAGTGCTGATCGCTCTTTGGGCTCTGCTCGGTGTAGCGCTGGCGCGGAATATTCTGCGCGCCGGGCCTGGGCGCGCGGCGGGAATAATCGCCATGGCGGTCGCGACGGTCTTCTTATTGGGCGCACTAGGTCCCAAACAAATGCAACTTGCCGCCGAGAATGAGATCGTCGCCCTGTTTTCTTCCTCCCAAACACCACCCGATGAAGCTGCGCCGCCGGAAATGCAAGCGGGGCAACCGGCCAAGTCTGCGGACACAGCGAAGCAGCCGGCGCAACCGCCCGAATTCGAACTTCTAAGGCCCGGAAAATTTGCTCATCTGCTGTTGTTCGCTCTGCTTGGCGCGGCGCTAGTCCTGCGTCGGCCGAGCGCGCCGGCCGGACTCCTATTGGCATCGTTGCTTCTCGCGGCGATGTGCGGCGAAGTACTGCAATTCTTCGCCCATGGCCGTACACCGGCTCTTCAGGACTTTGCCATCAACGCTGTTGGCGCGTTCGTGGGGACCAGCATCATCTTGGGCCGGAGAATACTGCGCCGCTTGATTAGACCTTTAAAATGAAACATCTGCGTTATACTGGCAGCAACACGCTTTGGGCCCGGTAACCGCCAAACCATGGCAAAAAAACGCTCGAAAATAGAAACACTTGCCCCTCCCCGCCGGCGCGGTTTGTTCCGTGGCGGAGTTTTTTCGGTCCTGCTGCAAGGCGTCGTCATTCTGGCGATTGCCGTGGTGGTGGTGTATCTGCTGAACATGTCGCCCAGCGACGATTCGGCCGAACCCAGCACCACGGCAGAACTAACGAAAAATCTGGACCTACCGCCGGCACTGCGAGCACCGCGACCGATATCCCGGCACCCAAATCCATGCAAGAAGTCTCCGAGCGAATCGACGGTTTGCTTGCGGAAATTATCAGTGGGTTCGATCCCGCCGACCCAGAATCAAAACAGTATCTGGAGCGTCTGATCGCTGATGCGACAGACGGTTATGTCGATGAGCAATTTCTGGTTGGCGAGTTTTACTTGGCCGGGATGGGGGTCAAGAAAGACGAAAAACTGGCGGCGCAGCTGGAGCTTAAATCCGCTGAAAAGAAGCTGGTGGATGCTCAATTACGCATGGGCTCGCTTTATGCGCTCGGCCGGGGCGTGCCTGCCAACCCGGCGCGCGCTTTCATGTGGTGGACGCTCGCTGCGGAAGCCGGCGATACCTTGGCGGGACAAGCGGCGCAACTCCTGCGCCCCGTCCTGACGCATACGGATTTTGATGAGTCTGCGCGCGGTGCGCTGGAATTGAAGCAATATTGGGATTCCTGGCAGCGCTTCGCCATTATCAACAATCCGCAATTGAACGCTCAACTCCTCGCGGCGGCGCGGGCCGGCAACGCGGTTCGCATTCGCCGTCTGCTAGACCAGGGGGCGGATCCCAATTTTCAAGACTCCAGGGGCCGCGCTGCCCTATTGCTGAGTGCCAAGGGCGGGCATGGTGATTCAGCCCAGGCCCTGCTTGCCCGTGGCGCCGATGCAAACGCCACAGATGAGAACGGCAAATCCGTGCTCATGTTTGCGGCGGAAAATGGCGACGGAAAATTGGTGAAGGCGTTGCTTCAGCGCAAGGTTGATGTGAACGCGGCCAATAAATTCGGCGAGACGGCGCTGATCAATGCGGCGTGGCAAGGCAGAGGCGCGGTCGCCGATACCCTCCTCGACCGCGGCGCCAAAATCGACCTTCCGGACGAACAAGGCGGAACGCCGCTGATTTGGGCGGCCCTCAACGGCCATACTGAAGTTCTGGACCTCCTGGTTGGGCGCAGCGCAAATATTGACTGGATCGACAATTTGGGTTTGACGGCTCTTGCCCGCGCCGCCTGGAACGGCGAAATAGACGCGGTCGAATCGCTGCTCGAACACGGCGCCGATTCGCTGGTGCGCGACAAAGAAGGAATGACGGCGGCCATCAGGGCTGAATCGGAAGGCCACTCCGACATCGTGTCGTTGCTGTCCGGAGCGGCGCGTGGAGACTAACACGACCCGGATTGTTACAGGATTAACTGTTTTTTAAGAGTATTGGGCTGAAATTACCATAATTAGGGGCGAAAAATGCCCGATGCGGCGCCTATATGTTGACATTGTTCGCTTCCGCACTAATTATAAAGGGATCAAGGAACGGCGATTCAGTATAATCTTCTGTTCCGTTCGGACATAGCTGCGGTGAAAAAGTATGAGTAACGAAAAGACAAGGCGGACGATCCTAAAGCGAATGGCGGCGTTGGCGGCTGTCGGTTATGTCGCGCCCAAAGTCGTTACGATTCGCGATGCTGCCGCAAAGAAGAAGAAGAAAAAAAAGGCCCCGCCCAGTTCACCTACCGTAAGATAAGGTGATTGCGCGCATTTGACGCGGCTTGTCCCACCGGCTGATTTCCGGGGGACGTTCCTCAAGTTCGTATATAGATTCATCCAAACGCCCGGATTGTCATCTAATTTGCTAACGGGGGTCTCGTGCTGCCGATCGGACGGCAACGATTCAGTCCGGGCATTCCGAACAGCTATTAAATTTTCCGCACCGTCAAAATAACAGCACCACCACTGAAGTTAAATATCGGTTCTAGGCAGGTCCGTTCATGGTGGCGGCTCATGCAGGAATCTCAAGCGGTTACCGGCGATACGGCCGAAGCGCAGCGTTTGCTTACGTCGCAGGCCCGATTGCATGGCGCGCAGCGGTGCCTCGCGCAGGCATTCGCCGCCATAGCCGTCGGCGAGAATTATTCCGGCCTCCGGCGGCAGTTCGGCCAGCGGAAAATCAGCCGCCACGGCAAAGAAGAAACGGTCGCAATACGCTAGATAATCCGGCCATTTCAAATCGCTGCGAAAATCAGCCTGGCCGCTTTTGATTTCGACGATGGTAAATCCGCCGCGCCGGTCCAAGGCAAGAATATCGGCGCGCCGTCCTGAGGAGAGTGGAAATTCAGCCAGCGAGACACAGTCCATAGCCTGCAGGAGACGGCAGACTCCGCGTTTGAGCCCACTTGAGGTTTGTTCCGCCTGCCACGGTAGGGTTGTGTCGAGCGCCAACTCCCCTTGAGTGATCATCTCCGCGAACTTTCGAATTAAAATGTGGTTGCCGCGGTTGGAAAGCTAGCCGCAACGGCAGCACAGCCTAATTCACTTTCTTTTTTTGTTCTTGTTTTTGTTCTTGCGGCGAGTGCTTGGCCAGAATGCGCTGCAAGGTGCGGCGGTGCATGTTCAGGCGGCGCGCCGTTTCCGAGACATTGCGGTCGCATTGCTCGAATACGCGCTGGATATGCTCCCACCTGACCCGGTCCGCGGACATCGGATTCTCCGGCGGCGGGGGCAGTGGCCGATCACCGGCGTTGAGCGCTCGATCAATGGCATCCGCATCGGCCGGCTTGGCAAGATAATCGACCGCCCCGACTTTGACCGCCGCCACCGCGGTAGCGATGTTGCCATATCCGGTGAGGATGACGATGCGCATGTTCTTCCGCGCTTGGCGCAATGTCTGGACGACATCCAGGCCACTGCCGTCCGGCATCCGCAAATCCACCACGGCAAATTCCGGCCTTAGTTCTTGCGCCAATTGCTGAGCTTCGGTGACAGTCGCGGCAGCCGATACGTCATAGCCGCGCTTTTCCATGGCGCGCACAAGACGATTACGGAACGCATCGTCATCATCGACAACAAGCAAGGTTCTTGCTTGCAGCGCTTCCGCTGAATCGCTCACCCTCTCCCCCCAAACCTAAGTCTTCACATTAGCATCACGCTGATCTGCGCCCAGCGATTCCAACACGTCGCGCGGCCAGGTAATGACGATGCGTGCGCCATTCTGTCGACCGTTGAAAAACGACATCGACGCGCCTGTCCGCTCTAGCAGTGTCTTGGCGATAAATACGCCAAGCCCCATGCGCCCACTCTTGCGCCGTGAGGAGACATAGGGCTCGCCGAGCCGCACCAGTACTGAAGGCGTAACCCCAGGGCCGTCGTCCATCACTTCCATGGTGACAACCTGGTCATTCCAGGTCACCACGACGTCAACCCGCGTGGTGCAGAATTGTACCGCGTTTTCTATGACATTGCCGAGGCCGTGCAATATTTCGGCTCGCCGCGGCACGCTCGGCTCCGGGGCGTCGGACCCCTCTGGCGGCTGCGCGAGGACATCGAGCGCGATGCCGGTGCGCCGGTGCGGTGCCGCCGCGGCCTCGGCCAAGCCGCTGACCGGAAGGCGGCCATATGGCGCATCCGCTTCACCTTCGCCGAGCGCGCTCAGGCGGCCAAGAATCTCCCGGCACCGGGCGACTTCGCTGACCAAGAGTTTGGCGTCTTCCAGATGCGGGCTGTCGCCGGGTAGGTCGCGCTCAAGCTCGCGCGAGACCACGGCGATGGTCGCAAGCGGCGTGCCCAATTGATGTGCGGCGGCGGCGGCAAGCGCGCCCAATGCTGAAACGCTTTGTTCCTGCGTAAGCGCCATTTGCGTGGCACCGAGGGCGTTCGCCATACGCCGCGCGTCGCTCGCGACGCGCCAGGCATAAGCGGTGATAAACAGCGTGCCCAGCACCACGGCGATCCAGATTGCCAGGAGATAGAGCCGCGGTAGCGCCGGCGCATCGTCGAGCCAGGGCAACGGCAGATGCAGGAAGGCGACAATCGAAACGCAGACGATCACCAAGCCGGCAAGCGCCATGGTGGAGCGCAGGCCGAGTATCGTCGCTGAAATACTAGCGGGCACCAGAAACAGGATGGCGAAGGGATTCTCGAGTCCGCCGGTCAAGGCGATCAAAAAGGCGAGCTGGATAACGTCGTAAGCAAGAAATATTGCTGCCTTGGCATTGCTGAGGCGGGCGCCCGTTGGGCTCAGCACCGGCGCCAGTAGATTGATCCCCGCTGAAAGGGCGACAGCGCCCAACAGCGGCCCGAGCGGCAACGTAAACGCCAGCCAAAAATGTACTACAAGAATACTGACCAATTGGCCGCTGATAGCCACCCAACGAATCAAGACCAAGGTGCGTAGCCGCACATGACGGGCTTGGGTGTCTGCTTCGGCGCGGGCTTCTGGTTGGGTCTCGGCGGGTTTGGTATCGCTCAAACGCATGACGCCTCTCACGGCCAGATTGTGACCGGCGATGATCATGCGCCGGAATGGCAGTGGCGACAATTGGCCTGACCCGTGCGTTGCGGCATATTGCAGCGATCATGACGCAACACGCTCTCAAAATTGACGATCTGTCCAAGCGATTCGGCACCGTTCAAGCGGTCGATGGGCTCAGCCTCGCCGTGCCGCGCGGCTCAATCACCGCCCTTCTTGGCGGCAATGGCGCCGGCAAGACAACGACCATGGCAATGATGCTCGGCCTGGTACTGCCAAGTTCCGGGTCGATTCGCATCTTCGGCGAGAATTTTGCGCGCAACCGGTATCGTTTGTTGGCGCGCATGAATTTTTCCTCGCCTTATGTCGACCTGCCGCACCGCCTGACGGTCAGGGAGAATTTGACCGTCTATGCCCGTATTTACGGCGTGGTTGGCGTGCGCGCGCGCATTCAACAGTTGGCCGAGGATTTGGACATCGTCGAATTTTTGAAGCGCCCGGTGGGCAAGCTTTCGGCCGGACAGCGTACCCGAGTCGCCTTGGCCAAGGCGTTGATCAACAATCCGGAATTGTTGTTGCTGGACGAGCCCACCGCATCGCTCGATCCGGACAGTGCCGATTGGGTGCGCAGCTACCTCGAAAGATGGCGGGTGGAGAGCGGCGCCACCATCTTAATGGCCTCGCACAATATGGCCGAGGTCGAACGCCTCTGCAGTCAAACCTTCATGTTGCGCCGTGGCCGCTTGGTAGACAGCGGTAGCCCGAACGATTTGATCGCGCGCTATGGCCGCGAAAGCCTGGAAGAAGTCTTTCTCGATATCGCGCGCCAGCGTCCCGACGCAGCGGCGCAACAGAACGACGCGACGGCGCAATGAGCACGCGCGCGCTACAGCGTGGGCCGGTGCGCGCCTCGGTCGGCAGAATCGGCGCGATGGCACTGCGCCATCTTTATCTCCTAAGAACCTCCTGGCCGCGGCTGTTGGAGCTGATGTACTGGCCGACCGTGCAAATGATCCTGTGGGGGCTGGTCTCGCAATTCCTGCTCACCAACAGTTCGTGGGTCGCTCAGGCCAGCGGCGTGCTGCTGGCCGGCGTCATCTTGTGGGACGTCCTGTTTCGCGGCCAACTCGGCCTGTCGCTGGTGTTCATCGAAGAAATGTGGTCGCGCAATCTCGGCCATCTGTTTTCCAGCCCGCTTCGGCCGTGGGAATTGATCGTGGCGTTGATGATGATCAGCCTGTTGCGCACGCTGATCGGCATGGGCAGCGCGGTGGGTTTCGCCATTTTACTCTATCATTTTTCGATCTTCGATCTCGGCCTGCCGCTCATCGCTTTCTTTTTCAATCTCATCTTCATGGGCTGGGCGGTCGGGCTTGTGGTGTGCGGGCTGGTGCTGCGTTTTGGCCTCGGCGCCGAAAGCCTCGCCTGGTTCATGATCTTCGCCTTCGCACCGGTAAGCTGCATTTACTATCCCTTGGAGATCCTGCCCGACTGGCTCAAACATGTCGCTGAGGCGCTACCCTCGGCGCTGGTGTTTGAAGGCATGCGCTCGGTGCTGTTTGACGGCGTGTTCCGCTATGATTTGTTATGGCGCGCCATGGCCTTAAACGCGCTCTACATGGCGCTCGCTCTCGCCGCCTTCATGGCTTTTTTCCATTCGGCGCGGAAGCGTGGGCTGTTGCACCAGATCGGCGAGTAACTAGAGCAAATCCCGAGCAGGTGGAATCACCTGCGACGGCGCATTTGCTTCAATTGCAAGGAGATAGAGCATGCCGGGTGAGCGCAAGCGAACCTGACATGTTCTAGTCCGCCGGGCCACTCACGCCGGCGCTTGCGAAGGTCGCCATGCCGTTATGGACCGCCGCTGCCGCGCGTACCATCCCTGCCGCGAGGGCGGCGCCCGAACCCTCTCCCAGACGTAAGGAAAAATCGAGCAGCGGCTGTTGGTCGATTTTTTCGAGCAGACGGGCATGGCCAGGCTCAACCGAATTATGGGCGACCAGGCAATGATCCAGCGCGTTCTCGTTGACAGCATGGAGGACGGCGGCGGCGACACTGCAGGCAAAGCCATCGAGCAGCACCGGAACCCGGGCGTGGCGGGCGGCTAGTGTGGCGCTGGCGATGGCTGCGAATTCGCGTCCGCCAAGCCGCCGCAGCGCTTCCAACGGATCGGCCAAGGGGGCGCCGTGATGGGCCAGGGCATCGTCAATAGCGGCAATCTTGCGTGCCAAACCGGTATCGTCGACCCCGGTACCGCGACCGGCCCAGTCACCGCCATCACCGCCGAAGAGAGCCGCCGACAGCGTCGCGGCAATGGTCGTATTGCCGATCCCCATTTCGCCGAGGCAGACCAGATCGGCCGCGCCGTCGAGCGCCGTCATGCCTGCGTGCCACGCCGCGAGGCAAGCATCTTCGTCCATCGCGGCTTCTTGTGTGATGTCGCCGGTCGGTGTGTCGAGGGCCAGGGGAATCACCTGAAGAGAAGCGCCGAGCCAGCCGCTGAGCTGATTGATCGCGGCGCCGCCGGCGGAAAAATTAGCCACCATCTGCGCCGTTACTTCGCTCGGATAGGCTGAGATGCCGCGCGCGGCGATGCCGTGATTGGCGGCGAAGACGATGATCTGAATGCGTTCTGCTCGGGGCGGGTGGCGGCCCTGCCAGGCGGCAAGCCATTCGGCGATTTCCTCCAACCGGCCGAGCGCGCCGGCGGGCTTGGTCAGGACCGCTTGGTGCGCCTGTGCTGCGCGCAATGCGCCTTGGTCGGCCGGTGGCGCATTTTCTATAAGCCGGCGCAGCTCCGACACGGATTTGACAGCGTCAATCACTTAGTTTGCCTTTTTCTTGCGCGCCGTGCGAGCGTGCTTGGCGCACCGCCCCGGCTGTCCTATAACCGGCGGCGAGGACTCCCATACAACAAAGCCGGAGGCAAGCGGGAATGCCTTTCGATTCGGAGCCCGAGGGAAAATTTGAGCGCCGGATATTTTTTTCCGCGCGCGCTTGGTGGCAGGATATTAGGAGCGCGCTGCGTTTCCTGACCCGCCTGCCGTTGCCGCGTGCTCCCGAGCCGGCCGAGCCGGATTTTTTCGACGAGGCCGAAGAAGAAGGGCAGGAGGCATCCGCACCCAAGCCATTGGGCCGCGCGGTCCGCGCTTTCCCCCTGATCGGCGCCTTGTTGGGCATCGCCGCCGGATTCGCTTTTGCCATCGCCACTGGTGTTGGCTTGCCGGCCCTGGTGGCTGGTGTCATCGCGGTGGCGCTGTTGGCGTTGATGACTGGCGCCCTGCATGAAGACGGCCTTGCAGATATGGCGGACGGTTTCGGCGGCGGGCAAACGGTCGAAAAGAAACTCGCCATCATGCGCGATAGCCGTATTGGCGCATATGGTGTGATGGCCCTGGTCATGGTCCTGGCGGCGAAAGTTGGCGCCGTGGCGGATTTGCAGGATATCGGCGTCGTGATGTCAGGGCTGATATGCGCCGCCGCCACGTCGCGCGCGGCGATGCCGGCAATGATGCGTTGGCTGCCGGCCGCACGCCCAGATGGTCTCGGCGCTGACGCCGGGCGTCCGTCCAGCGAACATGTTTGGACCGGCATCATCATCGCTGTCATTCTTTCGGTTCTCCTGCTCACTTGGTCGGGATTGGTGGCGCTCCTCATCGCGGCTCTCGGCGCTTACGCCGTCGGCCTGATGGCGCGCCGACAGATCGGCGGGCATACCGGAGATGTCCTCGGTGGTACCCAGCAACTTTCCGAACTCCTTTTCCTTCTCGCGTTGGCGGCAATCAGATGAATGCATTGGGCGACCTTCCGGTCACAAGTTGGTGGTGGGTGCGCCATGCGCCTGTCACCACCCATCAGGGCCGCCTGTACGGCCAGTCCGATGTGCCGGCCAACACCGAAGACAGCGAAGCCTTTAAAGGCCTGGCCGAGCAATTGCCGAAGGGTGCTCTCTGGATTGCGAGCCATTTGCAGCGCACCCACCAAACAGCCAACGCCATCGTGGAAGCCGGCCACGCGGCGGATAAGCCGCTGATCGAGGAAGACCTAGCAGAGCAGAGTTTCGGCGATTGGCAGGGTTTGAGCTATGCCGAAGTCGAAGCCGAGCGGGCAGGGGCGGATCATCCTTTTTGGATTGCACCGGCGGATTTCGCCGCACCTAACGGCGAAAGCTTCGCCGACGTCATGTCGCGCGTGTCGAAAACCATCTCGCGCCTGAGTGCGCACCATACCGGGCGCGATATCGTCGCCGTCGCGCATGGCGGCTCGATTCGTGCCGCGCTGGGACATGCGCTCGGCATCGCACCGAATCAGGCGCTTTCTTTCACCATCGATAACCTTTCGATTACTCGAATCGACTGTTTCCACGGCGCTGACGGGCGTCAGGATTGGTGCGTGATCGGCGTCAATCTGCCGCCTAGTAAAAGCGCCGCGCATGGAGTAGTTTTCCCCCCAAGACGCTGAGTCAGGGAAGCCGGTGACGCGCTCCAGTTCGGAGCGTCAGGCCGGCGCCGCCCCCGCAACTGTGAACGGCGAGGTAGTCCCCTTTGTGCGGGATTCGTTCTGCACGCGCCACTGGTGGCGAAAGCTGCCGGGAAGGCGGGGGACGTGCCCTTGACCCGAAGCCAGGAGACCTCCTCGGCGTCGCCCCGGAACGGTCCTCGGAGGGAGGATGATGCCGCTTTCGACGGACACGGCTCGTACGACTTTGGTGATCGGCGGCGCGCGCTCAGGCAAGAGCCGCTATGCCGAACAGCTGTTGTCCGCGCATGACGGAACCCTCATTTATATAGCCACCGCCGAAGCCGGTGACGCTGAAATGGCAGCGCGCATCGCCGAACATCAGGCGCGCCGCGGCGCCGCCTGGCAAACCATCGAGCAGCCGCTCGATCTTGTGGCGGCGTTGGAAACCCATTGCCGCCCAGCCGCAGCCGTGCTGGTCGATTGCCTAACTTTGTGGCTGAGCAATTTGATGGCGGCGTCACGCGATATCGCGGCGGAAACCACCCGGCTCGTGCACGCCGTGCCGCGCCTGGAGGGGCGCGCGGTGCTGGTGTCGAACGAAGTCGGCTTTGGCATCGTTCCCAATCATCCCCTCGGCCGCGAATTCCGCGACCATGCCGGGCGCCTCAACCAGGCGGTGGCCGCCGCTGTAGACGAAGCGGTGTTCATGGTTGCCGGCCTGCCGCTTCGGCTGAAACCATGAGCGCCGCGGAACTTCGCATCGTCACCCTACTGCCGAGCGCGACAGAAATTGTCGCAGCGCTCGGCCTCGGTGCGCAGCTGGTCGGGCGGTCGCACGAATGCGATTGGCCGCCCGAGGTGGCGACATTGCCCGTCTGCACCCGCCCGCGCGTGGCATTGGACGGAAGCAGCGCCGAAATCCATCGCCAAGTTTCCGAATTCGTCGGCCAAGCAGTCAGCATTTACGAGATTGACCGGGACATGCTGTGCGCCCTGCAGCCGACCCATATCGTGACCCAGGATCAATGCGAGGTCTGCGCCGTTAATCTCAAAGATATCGAAGCAGCACTTGCCGAAGACATCGGCAACCCGGTCGAGATCGTCTCGCTCAGCCCGCTTCGCCTCGGTGAAGTGTGGGCCAGTATTCGCCAGGCAGGCCGAGCGTTCGGGGTCGACGCCGATCCATTTTGCCGCACACTAACCGGGCGCATTGCGCGTATCGCGGCTGCGGGCATGGAATTGCCCGCCGCGCCACCATCTGTCGCCACCATCGAATGGAGTGATCCTCTTATGGCGGCAGGAAACTGGCTGCCCGAACTTGTTGCCATCGCCGGCGGAAATAATTTATTTGGCGACGCCGGTGAGCATTCGCCGCGGCTTGAACTCGATGATTTGCGCGCTGTCGAGCCCGATATTCTGATTTTCATGCCGTGCGGCTATGACTTGGCGAAAACCGCTGAAGAGGCCGAGCAGTTGTTGCAGGGTCCCGCCTGGTCGGCACTCTCCGCGGTCCACCACGGCCGCGCCTATGCTGTCGATGGCAATGCCTATTTCAACCGTCCGGGACCAAGGCTGGTTGAATCGGCGGAGATACTGGCCGAGATATGCCATCCGGAAAGCCATTATTTTGGCCATGAAGGATCGGGTTGGCGCCGCCTCGTCGCCGGCCCCGAAACCGACAACCATGAATAGGACCGACATGACCAACCAAGACATGACTAACCGCAAGATTCCGACCACTGTTATTTCTGGTTTTTTAGGTGCCGGAAAAACCAGTCTGATCCGCCATGTGCTGGCGACCGCGAACGGCCGGCGCGTCGCGCTGATCATCAATGAATTCGGCGATCTCGGCATCGACGAATCTTTGTTGCGTGGTTGCGGTGACGACGCTTGTGCGGAAGGCGAGATTATCGAACTCGCCAACGGCTGCATCTGTTGCACCGTGGCGGATGATTTCGTGCCCACCATTGAGGCCTTGCTGGCACGTGACCCCGCGCCTGAACATATCGTCATCGAGACCTCAGGTCTGGCTTTGCCCAAGCCGCTCGTCGCCGCCTTCAATTGGCCGGAAATTCGCAACCGAGTGACGGTCGATGGCGTAATCGCCGTGGTCGACGGTCCGGCCGTCTTGGCCGGCCGCTTCGCTTCCGACCCGGCGGCGTTGCAGGCGCAGCGCGAAGCTGATGACGCGCTCGATCACGAGAGCCCTCTGGAAGAAGTCTTCGAGGATCAGTTGGCCTGCGCCGATCTGGTCGTGCTCAACAAAGTGGACCAGCTTGACCAAGACGAACGCATTCGCACTCGCGCCTTGCTGGCCGGGGAATTGCGCCCCGGCGTGAAATTGGTCGAGGCCAAGCAGGCCCGCATCGACGCCGATATCCTGTTGGGATTGGCCGCCGCCGCTGAGGATGATTTGGCGGCGCGGCCCTCACATCACGATGAATTCGACGGTGAGCATGACCATGACGAGTTCGACAGTTTTATCCTCAGCCTCGGTCCGGTGGCCGATCCCGCCGCGCTGGAGACCCGCCTGGTAGCCGCCATCGAGGCGCATGATATTCTGCGCATCAAGGGCTTTGTCGACGTGCCGGGCAAGCGTCGGCGCCATGTGATTCAGGCGGTAGGCAGCCGTGTCGGGCGCTATTTCGACCGCGATTGGCGGGCCGGTGAGACACGCGAAAGCCGACTCGTCGTGATCGGCCTAAGCCCGCTCGACCGCACCGCCATCTGCGCCGCGCTCGGCGGCATCTAAGGGCCGGCGCATGCATCTGCTGGCGGCGCAACCGGGCGGCATTGCTGATGGCAATGAGGCGGTCGATCTCGGCCAGAGTCCGGGCGATATCGTTTTCGCTTCCGCTGCCGATACGGAGCTTGCCTGCCTCGCGCGCGCCCACGCCTCTCTCGGCGATGGCGCGCCCAGCCTGCGCCTCGCAAATTTGATGAATCTAGGCCACAATTTGTCGATCGATAATTGGTTGGACGCCACGGTCTCCGGCGCGCGTCTGGTCATCGTCCGCGTGCTCGGGGGCGAGAGCTATTGGCCATATGGCGTCGAGCGTCTGGCGCAGTTGTGCCGCGATAAGGATATCGCGCTAGCGCTCCTGCCCGGCGACGACAAGCCGGATAGTGAGCTGTCCCGGCGCGCCACATTGCCGCCGGAAGCCTGCGAGCGGCTGTGGCGCTATTGCGTCCATGGCGGCCTGGAGAACGCCGCCGAATGCCTGCACTATGGCGCTGATCTAATCGGTGACAGCACCGCCTGGCGCGAACCGGCTCCCTTGGCTCGCGCCGGGCTGTATCGGCCGGGTGCGCGGCAAGTCGATCTCGATGAAATCACGGCGGCGCAACGGCGCGAAAATCGCCCGCTCGCGCTGGTGCTGTTTTACCGCGCCCTGGTTCAGGCAGCGGACACTGCGCCAGTCGATGATCTGATTGCGGCGCTAGAGAAAGAAGGACTGGCGGCCGTCGGGTTGTTCGTCTCCAGCCTCAAGAATCCGCCCTCGGCGCGCTTTGCCGAAAGCGTGCTCGACGCGGCGCGTCCCGATGTCATCCTCAACGCCACTGGCTTCTCCGTGTCGCGTCCCGGCGCGGTCGAGGCGAGCCCGCTCGACCGTTCGGGCGCGCCGGTGCTGCAAGTGGTGTTGGCGGGCGGTACGGAAGCTGCCTGGGAGGCGGGCACGCGCGGGCTCTCGGCGCGCGATATCGCGATGAATGTCGCTCTGCCGGAAGTCGATGGCCGCATCTTGACCCGCGCCGTCTCGTTCAAGAGCGAACGCAGTTTCGACGCCGCGACGCAATGCGGCATCGTCGCCCATACGCCACGCGCCGACCGTATAAATTTTGTTGCTCAATTGGCGAAGAATTGGGCCCGCTTGGCCAGGACCGCCGCAAGCGCGCGCCGCGTCTGCGTGGTGCTGGCCAACTATCCCAACAAAGACGGCCGCATCGGCAACGGCGTCGGCCTCGACACACCGGAAAGCGCGGTGCGTTTACTCGCCGCCCTGCAGGCGGAAGGCTATAGTTTGGATGGGCTCCCGGCCGACGGCGCGGCGCTGATGGCAGCGCTGCAAGCCGGCCCGACCAACGCCCTACCGGCTTACGCCAAACCACCGGGCGGTGCCCAGTTCAGCTCGGACGACTATCAAGATTTTTTCTCGGATTTGGACAGCGCTGCTCGGATGCGTGTTTCCGAGCGTTGGGGCACAATGGAATCCGATCTTTTCTTTCTCCCCGAGCAGAGTTCCTTCGTCCTCCCGGTACTCTCGTTTGGCAATGTCACCGTGGCGATCCAGCCGGCGCGTGGCTACAACATTGATCCCGCCGCCAGCTATCACGATCCCGACTTGCCGCCGCCGCACGGCTATCTCGCGTTCTATGCCTGGCTGCGCCGTTCGTTTGATGCCCATGCCGTGATCCATCTCGGCAAGCATGGCAATCTCGAATGGCTGCCGGGCAAGGCGTTGGCGCTTTCCGCCGCCTGCTTCCCGGAAGCCGCGCTCGGGCCGCTGCCGCATATATATCCGTTCATCGTCAACGATCCGGGTGAGGGCAGCCAGGCCAAGCGGCGTAGCGCTGCGGTGATCATTGATCATCTGACGCCGCCTCTCAGCCGTGCTGAAAGCTACGGGCCTCTGCGTGAATTGGAATCGCTGGTCGATGAATATTACGAAGCCAGCCAACTCGACCTGCGCCGCTGCACCCCCCTGGCCGAACGCATCCTGGAATTGGCGCGAAGCGAAGGCATCGATTTGGATTGCGGCATCGCGCCCGATGATGGCCGCGCTCAAGCTTTGACCAAGCTCGATGGCTATATGTGCGAACTGAAGGAAATGCAGATTCGCAACGGCTTGCATATTTTCGGCGCGTCGCCAGAGGAGAGCTTGCGCAGCGATCTGTTGTTGGCCATTGCCCGGAGTCCGCGCGGAACGGGCGCCGGCGAAGCGTCGTTGACCCGCGTTCTGGCCGCTGATCTCGGTCTTGATTTCGACCCGCTTGATTGTGACATGGCGGCGCCCTGGGACGGCGCGCGCCCCGACGCGCTGGCTGGGCCCGATCCTTGGCGCAGCCATGGCGATAGCGTCGAGCGGCTGGAAGCTCTGGCGCTTGCATTGATTGCCGGTGAGCGTGTGGCGGAAGAGGATTGGCGGCGCACCCAGGCCGTGTTGCAGGAAGTGCGTGAGCGTATCGCGCCGGCCCTCGATGCCAGCGGTGCAGGCGAGATGGCAGGTGTCGCACGCGCTCTTGCTGGGCGCTTTGTCATGCCGGGGCCGTCTGGCGCGCCAAGCCGCGGCCGGCCTGAGGTCTTGCCCACCGGGCGCAATTTTTATTCGCTCGATACCCGCGCGGTGCCGACGCCAGCGGCCTGGCAGTTGGGTTGGAAATCGGCTCAGCGTCTGGTCGAATATCACGCCCAGCGCCACGGTGATTGGCCGCGCCGCATGGCGCTCAGCGCTTGGGGCACTTCCAACATGCGCACCGGCGGGGACGATATCGCGCAAGCTCTGGCTCTCCTCGGCGTGCGGCCGCAATGGGATACGGCAAGCGGGCGTGTGATCGGCTTCGAAATCTTGCCGCTCTCACTCATTGACCGCCCACGCGTCGACGTGACCCTGCGTATTTCGGGATTCTTCCGCGATGCCTTTCCCGCTTTGATCGATCTCTTCGATTCGGCGGTGCGCGCGGTAGCGGCGCTGGAGGAAAGCGCGGAGGACAATCCGCTCGCCGCCGATGTCGCGCGCGAAACATCTGCTTTGTTGGCAGCCGGTGAATCACCGGAAGATGCAGCACGGCGTGCCGGTTGGCGGGTGTTCGGCTCCAAGCCAGGGGCCTATGGTGCCGGTCTGCAGGCTTTGATCGACGAAGGCGGCTGGCAGGGGCCGGAGGATTTGGCCGATGCCTATCTCGCCTGGGGCGGCTGGGCCTATGGTGCGGGCCGCGAAGGCGAGGTGGGGCGCGCTGATTTTGAGCGTCGCTTGAGCGCCGTCGAGGCAGTGGTTCAAAACCAAGACAACCGCGAGCATGATCTCTTGGACAGCGACGATTATTATCAATTCGAAGGCGGCCTCGCGGCGGCGGTGACGGCGCTCTCGGGCCGCGCTCCGGCGAGCTACCACAATGATCATTCGCTGCCCGAGAACCCGAAAATTCGCACCCTCGAAGACGAGATCGGCCGCGTCGTGCGCGCCCGCGCCGTCAATCCCAAATGGATCGCTGGCGTCATGCGGCACGGCTATAAAGGTGCCTTCGAAATCGCCGCTACGGTGGACTATTTGTTTGCCTTCGCGGCCACTACCGGCGCGGTCAAGGATCACCATTTTGATGCCGTGTTCGACGCCTATATCGCCGACGACAAAGTGCGGGAATTCATGGCTGAGGCCAATCCGGCGGCGCTGGCGGAAACGGCGGCACGGCTCGGCGAAGCGCTTCGCCGCGGTCTGTGGAAGCCGCGCTCCAATCGGGCGTATGATCTCTTGAGCAGTTTGGGCCAGGCGACCTATGGGGAGGCAGCGCAATGAGCACGAAAAAACAAATGACCGAAGCCGAGCGTGACAGCCATCACGCTGATCGTATGGCCAAGCGCAAGGCCGCACGCGATCGCATGTTGGCCACCAAGACCCAGGAGAAGGGCCTCCTAATGGTCCATACCGGTAAAGGCAAAGGCAAATCGACGGCAGCGTTCGGTCTTGTCATACGCGCTATGGGCAATGGCATGCGGGTCGGCGTGGTGCAATTCGTTAAAGGAAAATGGCAAACCGGCGAGCGCGATATTCTCGAACATTTCCCCGAGCGTGTGACGATCCGCACCATGGGCGAGGGCTTTACCTGGGACACCCAAGACCGCCAACGAGACATCGCCGCCGCCAAGGCGGCGTGGCAGGTCTCGTGCGAGATGATGGCTGATGAAAGTTACGATCTCATCCTGCTAGATGAGCTCAACATCGTGCTGCGCTACGATTATTTGCCGCTGGCAGAGATCGTGCAGGCGTTGGAAGCGCGGCGCGACGGCCTCCATATTGTCGTCACCGGGCGCAACGCCAAGGATGAATTGATCGAGGCCGCCGATCTGGTGACCGAAATGCTGGAGGTCAAGCATCACTTCAAGGCCGGTGTAAAAGCGCAGACCGGTATCGAATTTTGAAAATTTGATGTCAGCGCGCACCCCCACACTCATGCTGCAGGGCACCGGCTCTCATGTTGGCAAATCGCTGTTGGTGGCCGGTCTCTGCCGCGCTTATGCCACGCGTGGCCTGGTTGTTCGCCCGTTCAAGGCGCAGAACATGTCGAACAATGCGGCGGTGACGGAATCGGGCGCTGAGATTGGCCGCGCCCAAGCGTTGCAGGCGCGCGCCGCCGGCGTCCCACCGACCAGCGATATGAACCCGGTGCTGCTCAAACCAGAAAGCGAGACCGGCGCCCAGGTTATTGTCCAGGGCAAGGTCAGTGGTAAGGCCGATGCGCGCGCCTATCATGCGCTGAAACCGCGCCTCATGCCGGCCGTGCTGGAGAGCTTTGAGCGCCTGTCGGGTGAGGCCGATATCGTGCTGGTGGAAGGCGCCGGCAGCCCGGCGGAAGTTAATCTCCGCCACGGCGATATTGCCAATATGGGCTTCGCCCTGGCGGCCAATGTGCCGGTCGTGCTGATCGGTGATATCGAGCGCGGCGGCGTCATCGCCAGCCTGATTGGCACCGCTGCTCTGCTCGAAGCGGATGAGCGCGCGCTGGTCAAAGGATTCGCGATCAACAAATTTCGCGGTGATCCGAGTCTATTCGACGATGCCGTGCCGGTGATCGAAGCGGGCCTCAGCGCGCCCTGTCTCGGCATTGTGCCCTATTTTGAGGCGGCCAGCATGCTGCCGGCGGAGGATGCGGTCAGCCTCGATGGCGCCGGCACGCGGCTTGCGCCGGGCGGCGCGCGCACTATCCGCATCGCCGTGCCGCGCTTCGCGCGCATCGCTAATTTCGACGATCTCGATCCTTTGCGCGCCGAGTCCGATGTCGATCTGGTGATTGTTGAGCCCGGCCGGGCGCTGCCGGGTGATGCCGATTTGGTGCTGCTGCCGGGCTCAAAATCGACGCGCGCCGATCTGGCGCAGCTCCGTGCCCAGGGTTGGGATATCGACATCCAGGCGCATCTTCGACGTGGCGGCAGCCTGTTGGGTCTCTGCGGTGGCTATCAAATGCTCGGTCGCAGCGTCGCTGATCCCGCCGGGATCGAGGGCATGGCCGGATCGTCCGAAGGGCTCGGCCATTTGGATGTGACAACCGAACTGGTGGGGGAGAAGCGCCTCGAAGCCGTGACCGGGTGCGACCTTGAAAGCGGCGAATCAGTGAGCGGTTATGAAATGCATATGGGCGCAACCGCGGGGCCGGACCGCGCGCGCCCCATGCTCGAACTGGCCCATGGTCAGGAAGGTGCGCGCTCCCGGGACGGAAAAGTTTCGGGCAGCTACGTCCATGGCCTGTTCGCCGCCGACGGCTTCCGCCATGCCTTCCTAAGCCGCCTCGCGCGGCGTCAGCGGAGCGGTATCGACTGGGAGTCAAGCATCGAACAGACGCTCGATGCGCTGGCTCGCCATCTCGAAAACGCGCTCGATCTTGACCATCTATTGGAGATCGCACGTGCCAGGTGAAACCAACTCAGCGGGCCTGAATCAGCAGCGCGATCAGCGCAACCAGTCCGGCTGCCAAAAAACACGCCACAGCAAAGAGCGCCAGCATGCGGCGGATATCGCCAAGCGTGGCGCAGGCGCGCCCGTCGCCCAGCCAGTCGGCTTTGGCATCGCCGCCGGTATAGCGCCTGGGCCCGAGGAGCGCCAGATCGAGCGCACCGGCGCTCGCCGCTTCCGGCCAGCCGGCATTGGGCGAGACATGCTTGCCCGCATCGCGCAGCATGATTCGCAACGCCTTGCTCGGTGCGGCGCCTGGCACGAAGAGCGCGGCGCACACGATCAGCGCGCCAGAAATTCGTGCCGGCAGCCAGTTCAGCGCATCGTCAAGACGCGCGGCGATCATGCCGAACGCCGCATAACGCTCGCTCCGATGGCCGATCATGCTGTCCATGGTGTTGACCGCTTTATAAGCCATCAGGCCCGGCAGGCCGAGCAGGAGGTACCAGAATATTGGTGCGATGACGCCGTCGGAATAGCTTTCGGCGCAGCTTTCAATAGCCGCGCGGGCAACGCCGGGTTCGTCCAGCTCAACGGTCTCACGGCCGACGATCTTGGCAACCGCTTTGCGCCCGCCCGCCACGCCGTCGCGCTTGAGGGCGCGGATAACGCGAACGGTGTGACTCACCATGCCGCGCTGGGCGACCAGCAAGGTCACCAACGCCAGTTCGGCAATCCAGCCAAACGGCAACGCGCCGATAAAATTAGCCACCGCCCATCCCGCCAGCACACTCAAGACCAGGACCGCGAGCACCGCCAGCAGGCCGCGTATGATGCGCTCTCCGGCGCCGCGTTTGGCGCGGTTGAGGCGGGCGTCGAGAAACGCCGTGGCGGCGCCCATCAGGCGTACCGGATGGGGCAGCCAGCGCGGATCGCCGATCAGCCAATCGAGGGCGAGCGCGATCAGCAGCAATATGGCGCCGCCCGGCCCCGCCGCCCAATCGAGGCCGGCCAACGAAGGCAGCTGCCAAATACCCCAAATATCCGCGGCGAATTCCATGACGCGAGCATGGGTGCGCGATCCCAAACCGTCAACGCAACAAAGAAAAGAGCAACGCAATGAACCAACCCGCCATTCTGCTGTGCGGCCACGGCAGCCGTGACGTGCAGGCGGTCTCGGAATTCGAGGCGCTGGCCGGGCATATTTCCCGCCACCTGCCAGGGCGCCGGGTGGTGCATGGCTTTCTCGAATTCGCGCGGCCGACGATCGGCGAACGGCTTGACGATCTGCGCGCCGCCGGCGCTAGCGACGTGCTTGCCGTGCCCGGCATGCTGTTCGCTGCCGGCCATGCCAAGAACGATATACCGTCTGTGCTCAACGACTATGCCGCACGCCATGACGGATTTTCGATTCGCTATGGCCGCGAGTTGGCGATCGATCTCAAGCTGTTGAGCGCCGCGCGCGAACGCATTGCCGCAGCGGAAACCAGTGCCGAGGCCGAGGCCGGCGACGGGATATCCCGCGCCGATACCTTGCTGATGGTAGTTGGACGCGGTACCAACGATCCGGACGCCAATTCCAACGTCTCCAAGGTCACCCGCATGCTGTGGGAGGGCATGGGTTTCGGCTGGGCCGAGACCTGCTATTCCGGCGTTACCCAGCCGTTGGTTGCGGATGCGCTCAGCCGCGTCGTCGGCCTGGGCTTCAAGCGCATCATCGTCTTTCCCTATTTTCTCTTCACCGGCGTTCTGGTGAAGCGCATCTACGCCGCCGCCGACGCGTTGGCCGAACAACATCCCGATCTCGAAATCGTCAAAGCAAGCTATCTCAACGATCACCCGTTGGTGATCGATTCCTTTCTCGAGCGCCTCGATGAAATTCCGCGCGGCGACAATCTGATGAACTGCCAATTGTGCAAATACCGTGAGCAGATCATCGGCTATGAGCAAGATCAGGGTGCGGCACAAGTCGGCCACCACCATCATGTTGAAGGCATTGGCACCGACGGTGACCAGGCCGATCACGCGCACGGTCATCCCCATAATCACCACGGCCATGGCCCCGACAAACATGAATGACTATGTCCGCGACCCGGTCGAAATTACGCGCCTCTCCTTCGCCGCTATCCGGCGCGAGGCTGATCTTTCGGCCCTGCCCGAAGATATCGTGCCGATGGCGCTCAGAATGATTCATGCCTGCGGCATGGTCGATGTGCCCGCCGATCTGGCGTTCTCAAAGGGAGCGGGAGCGGCCGGCCGGGCGGCGTTGGCAGCCGGCGCGCCGATCCTCACAGATGTGAACATGGTAGCCCACGGCATCGCTGCCCGGCGCCTTCCGGTGGCAAACAAAGTGATCTGCATGCTGGGTGAAGCCGGTGTTCCGGATCGCGCGTGCGCTTCCGGCATGACACGTTCAGCGGCCGCTGTCGAATTATGGCGCCCAATATTGGCCGGCGCGATCGTTGCCATCGGCAACGCGCCGACGGCGCTGTTCCGCCTGTTGGAACTATTGGCACAGCAGGCGGCGCGGCCGGCCCTGGTGATCGCCACACCGCCCGGCTTCATCGGTGCCGAAGAGTCGAAAGAAGCGCTGATCGCAAATGCATTTGGCGTGCCTTATCTCGCGCTTCGCGGTCGCCGTGGTGGCAGCTCGCTTGCCGCCGCCGCGGTCAATGCGCTGGCAATTGAAGAGGACATGGCATGACCGCAACCACTCCCTGGTTGATTGTCATTGGACTCGGTGAAGACGGCCTCGACGTTTTGCCGGCGGCGCTTCGCGCCTTGGTCGGTAGCGCTGAAGTGCTGCTTGGCGGTGAACGCCATCTCGCCATGATCCCGGACAGCGCCGCCGAACGCCTGACCTGGCGCACGCCGTTGGTCGACAGCATGGCGGATATCGAAGCCCATCGCGGCAAACGCGTGGTTGTGCTGGCGACCGGCGATCCCATGCATTACGGCATCGGTGTGACGCTCGCGCGCCATTTCACACCCGAAGAGATGCTGATCCTACCCACCGCCGGTGCGCTCAGCCTGATCTGTGCCCGCCTTCGGTGGTCGGTGGCCGAGGTTGAATGCCTGACGCTGCATGGCCGGCCGCTCGAGACCCTGCGCGCCTATCTCGCACCCGGTCACCGGCTGGTGATTCTCTCGCATGACGGCACCACGCCGGCCGCCGTCGCGGCAGAGCTTGTCGCCGCCGGCTACGGCGCCAGCGAGATCAGCGTGTTTGAACATATGGCCGGCGACAACGAACGGCGTTTCGACGGGCGCGCCGATGATTGGCCGGCGCACAAAATCGCCGATCTCAACAGCATCGCCGTCACCTGCCATGGTGGCAGTCGGGCCAAGCGTTACTTTGGCGCGCCGGGTCTGCGCGACCGCGCCTTCGAAAATGACGGTCAGCTCACCAAGCGCGAAGTGCGGACCCTCACCCTCAGCGCGCTGGCGCCCTCGCCCGGGGCGATGCTGTGGGATGTCGGCGCCGGTGCCGGCTCGGTCGCCATCGAGTGGATGCTGGGCGCGCGCGGCGCCGAGGCCATCGCCATCGAGCGCGATGCCGAGCGCGTGGCGCGCATCGCCCGCAATGCGGCGGCGCTCGGCGTGCCCGGTCTCAAGCCGGTGCATGGCGATGCCCCCGACGCGACCGAACTGCTGCCGCCGCCCGACGCGATCTTCATCGGCGGCGGCTTGACCGTCCCGGGAATGGTCGAAACATGCTGGGCACGGCTCAAGCCAGGCGGGCGGTTGGTGGCCAACGCCGTCACTCTTGAAAGCGAGGCGCTGCTTGTCCGTTGGCGCGAAGAGCTCGGCGGCAACATGGCGCGAATCAACATCTCGCGCGCCAAAGGCGTTGGCACGCGCACCCTGTGGCGCCCGTTGACGCCGGTGACGCAATGGGCGGCGTTCAAGGATTGAGATATGCAAAGACGGCCTCTATGAGTGCCGGCAGCGCGCGGCGCGGCACGTTATACGGCCTTGGCGTCGGGCCGGGTGATCCGGAATTGCTGACCCTGAAAGCGCTCCGCATCTTGTGCGCGGCGCCGGTGCTGGCCTATCCGGCGCCGATCGATGGCGACAGCATGGCGCGCGCTATCGCCGCGCCGCACCTGCCGGGCGGTCAAATTGAAATTGCCATTCGCATGCCACTCGACGCGGCGCGTTTTCCGGCGGAAGAAGTTTACGCCGCCGCGGCGCAGGACATCGCCGTTCATCTTGAGGCCGGGCGCGATGTCGCGGCGCTTTGTGAGGGCGATCCGTTTTTCTACGGCTCCTTCATGTATCTGTTTGCCCGCCTAGCTGATGTGCATCAAGTCGAGGTGGTGCCAGGCGTCTCCTCGCCGATGGCCTGCGCAGCGGCGCTGGGCATGCCGCTCGCCGCACGAAATGACGTGCTCAGCATATTGCCCGCACCGCTCGCGGAGGATCTTTTAAAGGCTCGACTTGAAGCTTGCGATGCGGCGGCCATCGTCAAGGTTGGGCGTCATATTGCCAAGGTGCGCCGCGTGCTGCAGGAGCTTGGGCTCGACTCACGCGCGCGCTATATCGAACGCGCCAGCCTCGCTGCCGAGCGCATCTTGCCGCTGTCCGAGGCAGCGGATCCGGCGCCTTATTTTTCCATGATTTTGGTGCACCGGCGGGGTGCGGCGTGGACTTGAACGCCGAGCAACTGGCGCCCGCAATTATCGTGCTCGGGCCATCGGGGTTGGCGACGGCGCGTCGCGCTACGGCGGTGTTTCCGGGGTCGGAGCTGCATGGCCTTGCCAAGCGGGTGGCGCAGGCCGATGTGCAGTTTGAAAATACCGCGCAGCATCTCGGCGCGCTTTTTCTCGCCGGGCGGCCGATCATCGCGCTCACCGCCGCTGGCATCGTCATTCGCTGCCTGGCGCCTCATCTCAGCAATAAGAAGAGCGAACCGCCGGTTATCGCCCTAGCCGAAGACGGCAGCCACGCGGTGCCACTGCTCGGCGGCCATAGGGGCGCCAACCGCATGGCCGCACAATTGGCCGAGGCACTCGGTGGCACGGCGGCAATCACTACGGCGGGCGAACTCAGCTTGGGGTTCGCCCTCGACGATCCGCCCGAGGGTTGGCGCGCCGAGCCCGGCACGGGCGTGAAGAAAGTGACGGCGGCTTTGCTGGCGGGCGAGGCCGTGGCACTTGACGACCCGCACGAACTGGGCGATTGGCTGCATGGCGGGTCGGCACAATTCGCGCCAGGCGCGGCGATCAAGCTGGCCGTCTCCGATATAACCGATACAGAAGCCGATATTATCCTCCGTCCGCTAACCCTCGCCGTCGGCATTGGCTGTGAGCGCGGCGCAGAAGCCGAGGAAGTGGTGGCACTTCTGAATCAAGTGCTCGGCAGCGCCGGCCTCAGCCCGCTTTCCATTGCCTGCCTGGCTTCTATCGATGTCAAAATGGACGAGCCGGCCCTTCGTGCGGTGGCTGGGCGTTTCGGTTTGCCCCTTAGGTTTTTCGATGCCGCCAGGCTTGAGCGAGAAACGCCTCGCCTCGCCAATCCGTCCGATACCGTGTTTCGCGCGGTCGGCTGCCATGGCGTGGCCGAAGCGGCGGCGCTGGCCTGCGCCGGCCCTGGCGGCAAGTTGATCGTTGCAAAAACCAAATCCGCGCGTACCACCTGCGCTGTCGTACGGGCAGACGCCATCATCCACCCCCCAGCACTCGGACGCGGCCTGGGCCGGCTCACCATTGTTGGTCTCGGACCCGGGGCCACGGCATGGCGCACGCCGGCGGCCAGTGCCGCGTTGACGCGGGCCAGCGATTTGGTCGGCTTTAGCGATTATCTCGACCTCGCTGGGCCGCTGGCAAAAAACCAGCGACGGCATGAATTCGCCATCGGCGAAGAAGAGGTTCGAGTGCGCGCCGCCCTCGATCTGGCGGCGGGGGGGCGCGTGGTGGCGCTGGTATCCTCCGGCGATGCCGGAATCTACGGCATGGCGGCGCTCGCCTTTGAGCTTTTGGAGCACGAGGCGGCGCCGGCGTGGCGCGGCGTTGAGATCACTGTCGAGCCCGGCATTTCCGCTTTGCAGGCCGCTGCGGCGCGGACCGGTGCACCGCTCGGCCATGATTTTTGCACCATATCGCTGTCTGACCTGATGACGCCCTGGGTGGTTATTGAAGAACGCTTGTGCGCTGCGGCGGCGGCGGATTTTGTCGTCGCACTTTACAATCCCGCGTCCAAACGCCGGCGCGAGGGTTTGGTGCGCGCAATGGAGATATTCGCCGCCGCAAGGCCGCCTGATTGCCCGATCATCGTCGCGCGTAATCTCGGCCGTGTGGAGGAGACCGTGCGCATGGTGGCGCTCAGCGATTTCGACCCCGATGTGGTTGATATGCTGACCCTGGTCATGGTCGGCGGCAGAGAAACACGCTTGATCGAAACCGGCGACGGTCCGCGCATCTACACCCCGCGCGGTTATGCCGGGCGCGGCGAACACAAGCCGAAGGGATACGCGTCATGACGGTGCATTTCATCGGTGCCGGCCCCGGCGCACCTGACCTCATGACGCTGCGCGGCATGGCGCTGTTGCGCGCCGCCCCGGTGGTGCTCTATGCCGGCTCGCTGATCCCCGAGGCCGTGATCGCCGAGGCGGATAAATCGGCGTGCGTGGTCGATACCGCGCCGCTGACGCTCGATGAAATAATCGCCCTGATCGAGACCGCGCACGCCACCGGCCAGGACGTCGCGCGTCTCCATTCCGGCGATCCCTCGCTGTACGGTGCAATTGCCGAGCAGATTCGCCGGCTCGACGCGCTTGGCATCGGCTATGACATCACGCCGGGCGTTCCGGCCTATGCCGCGGCGGCAGCGGCGCTCGGCTACGAGCTGACGCTACCGGGTATCGTGCAAAGCGTCATCCTGACGCGCACGTCGGTTCGCGCCTCGGCAATGCCGCCCGGCGAAGAACTGGCGACGTTGGCTGCGACCGGCGCCACCCTGGCGGTGCATTTATCAATCAATAATCTGGCCAAAGTAGTTCGCGAGCTAACCCCGCATTACGGCGCCGAGTGTCCCGTCGCCATTGCCTACCGGGTAAGTTGGCCGGATGAAAAATTGATACGCGGCACGCTCGGCGATATCCGCGCCAAGACCAAACCACTACGCCTGACGCGCACCGCGCTTATTCTCGTCGGCCAGGCGCTCGGCGCGGCGGCTTTCGACGACAGCAAGCTCTACGATCCCGCCCATCACCATGTGCTCCGCCCCAAATCGGCGAATCGCGACCCGTCTTAGAGCAAATCCCGAGCAGGTGGAATCACCTGCGACGACGCAATTGCTTCAATTGCAAAGAGATAGAGCGTGCCGGGTGAGCGCAAGCGAACCTGACATGCTCTAGCGGCTGAGACCGTGCGCCAGCCAATCCAGCGCGGCTGCGATAGTCTCGACCGTTTCGCCTGGCGGCGGCGCAGGGCGACGCACAAGAATAACCGGTAATCCCAGATCGCGCGCCGCGTCGATCTTGCCTTCGGTCGCCGCGCCGCCGCTGGCCCGCGTGACCAGCAGATCGATGCGGTGTTGTTCAAAAATCTGGTGCTCGCTGGAAGCGTCGAACGGCCCGCGTCCGGTGATCAGTTTGGCTTGAGGCAAGGGCAGCGGATCGTTCGGCGCGTCGATCAAGCGCACGAGAAACCAACAGTCGCGCAAGCTGGAAAAATGTTCGAGCGAACGGGTACCGACGCTCAAAAAGACGCGCTTCCCAAGGCCGGGAATCAATGCTGCCGCTGCAGCCATGTCCGCCGCTTCGTGCCAACGATCGCCAGCCTGGATTTGCCATGGTGGGCGCGCGAGCACGCATCGCGGCGTAGCGGTGGCGGCAGTGGCGAGGCAGGCATGTTGCGAGATTTGCGCTGAAAAAGGATGGGTAGCGTCGATCAGAAAATCGATGCCAGTGTCTCTAAGATAACCCGCCAGCCCTTCGACGCCGCCGAACCCGCCGACACGCTCTTCCCCGCCCACTTTGGCGGGGCTGCGGGTGCGCCCGGCGAGGGAATAGATTACCCGAATTCGATTGCCCTGTTCAGTCTCTGCGGCGCGCGCCAGACGTAGCGCCTCGCCGGTGCCGCCGAGAATCAGCAGCGTTGGTTTATGGCTTGTCATGTGGGCCTGCTCGGCCAATAAGCGCGCCAGCACGGTCGAAAATCGTCACATCGACCGCAATGTTCGCGTCGCCGAGAGTCTCTTTCACAATGCCAAGGGCCTCAGCCGCCACTCGGTCACCGAGCGGTAGTTCGCCGGCGAGAGCCAGCAGAGCGCCCGCCGAATGGGCGGAACGCGCCTGGGTAAGAATTTCCGCCGGCGCGCCAAGCTCTGAAAGATGTCCGGCGAGCGCCGAAATATCCACTTCGCTGCGCCCGGAATGGAGATCCATATGGCCCTGTGCGAGCTTGGATATTTTGGCAAAACCGCCGGCCACAGTGAGGCGCGCTACCGGATGGCGACGGATATATTTTAATAGCGCTCCGGTGAAATCGCCCATCTCCAGCAGCGCCTGTTCCTCCAGCCCGTAAAGCACGCGAACCGCGGTTTCTGAAGTCTTTCCTGTTGCCCCGGCGACATGGCCGATGCCGGCGGCGCGCGCCACGTCCACGCCTTGATGAATGGAGGCGATCCAGGCGGCGCAGGAATAGGGCGTGACGATGCCGGTGGTGCCCAATATGGAAAGTCCGCCGAGAATGCCGAGCCGGCCGTTCATCGTATGGGCGGCAAGCGCCTTGCCGTCATCGACCGAGATGGTGATTTCCACGTCGCCCGCCGCGCCGTGGCGTGCCGCCAGCTCTGCCACTACTTCCGCCATCATGCGGCGCGGGGCAGGATTTATTGCCGGCTCGCCGACACTGATCGGCAACCCCGGCAAAGTGACCGTGCCGACGCCGTCGCCGGCGTAAAATGTCACACCCGTACCGCTTTTGCCGACCCGTACGCTGGCGCGGATCAGGGCGCCATGGGTGACGTCGGGATCATCGCCGGCGTCCTTGACGATAGCGGCCATGGCGGAGCCGCTGCCTAATTCCGTCTCGTGCAACACAAACGCGGGGGTTTTCCCGCGTGGCAGCGTGATGGTGACCGGGTCCGCAAAGCTGCCCGTCAACAGCGCGCCATAGGCGGCGCGGGTGGCAGCGGTGGCGCAGGCACCGGTGGTCCAACCCTTGCGTAACGGGCCGCGTTCTTCTGGTTTACGGGGATTTGCGCCGGACATAGCACTAGTTTAGCTCGCCGCTCCCGTGACGCGGGTGTAAAATCGCGTCATGCCCAAAAGCAACAAGACGCCACATGAGATGATCACCCCCGCCCTGCCGGCGATGCCCTCTTTCGAGCCCGGCAGCGTGTGGCTGGTTGGCGCCGGTCCGGGCGATCCCGGTCTCCTGTCGCTGCTCGCCTTCCACGCCCTAGGTGCTGCGGATGATATCGTTTACGACGCCTTGGTGGGAGAGGACATTCTCACCCTGGCCGATGCCGACGCTGAACTGCATTATGCCGGCAAGCGCGGCGGCAAGCCCTCGGCCAAGCAAGGCGATATCAGCGATAAATTGATTGATTTGGCGCGTGCCGGGCGCAAAGTGCTACGCCTCAAGGGCGGCGACCCCTTCATCTTCGGGCGCGGCGGTGAGGAAGCGCTGGCGCTGGCGGCGGCGGGCGTGCCGTTCCGCCTGGTGCCGGGAATCACTGCGGCGGTGGCGGGCCTCGCCTATGCGGGCATTCCGATTACCGATCGGCGCGTCAATTCAGCAGTGACGTTCATTACGGGCCATGAATCAGGCGGCGGACCGCCGACCGGGCTTGATTGGCCGGCGCTTGCTTCTGGCGCGCCGGTCTTGATTCTCTACATGGCGCTCAAGCATTTGGCTTGGATGGCTGAGCGCCTGGTGGCGGCTGGACGCGCCGCGGATACGGCAGTAATCCTGATTAGCAAGGCAACGCTCGCCGGTCAGAAAATCGTCGAAACCAGCTTGGCGTCCGCCGCCGATGATGCTGTAGCGGCCAATCTTGAGGCGCCGGCGATCATTGCGATCGGCGATGTGGTTGGCCTTCGCGCCGCACTCGATCCCGCCGCCACGCCCGAAGCGCGCGCCCGCGCGGCGCTCGAATTTCTCGCCGCCCGCGCCGCTGAAGAGACCTCACCTTAGCGCGGTCGCGCCGCTTGATGCGCCCGCCCAGGGCGCTTATCTTCACCGCTCAAATGGATTTTCTTCGCCCCAAAAAACCGCGCCCCGATAATGACCCGGGCTCTTCCCGCGATCCACGCGGTTTGCGCCGCAATCCGTTGGTCTGGATCGCCGTGCTCGGCGCCATTGTTCTCTATACCCAAATGGATGGCTCGCTGTTGGGCAATCTCGACGATGCGCAGCGCCCGGTGGTTCAATTGACCGATGTCGGCGGCCCGTTCACGCTGACCGATCACCATGGTCGCGCCGTGACGGACCAGGATTACCGCGGCCGTTACATGCTGATTTATTTCGGCTACGGCTGGTGCCCAGATGTGTGTCCTACCGAACTGCTGGTGATGAGCCAGGCCGTGGACCTGTTGGGCGACGCTGGCGCGCAAGTCGAGCCGATTTTTATCACCGTTGATCCGGCGCGCGACACGGTCGAATCGCTAGCCAACTATGTCGTAAATTTTCACCCGCGCCTGACCGCACTGACCGGCAGCGAGGCGCAAATCTCGGCCGTGGCGGGCGCCTACAAAGTCTATTTCGCCAAGGGCGAGGAACTTGATGCGGTCGACGATTATGTCGTCGATCACACCGATATCATGTATTTCATGGGCCCCGATGGCGCGCTTTTGGAATATTTTCAAACCGGTTGGCGGCCCGTCGATATCGCCCAGACGATTGGACAGCATTTGTGAGCGCGGCGCGGGGGCTCCTTTTCGCAGCTCCCAAGTCGGGCTCCGGCAAGACCGTTCTTACCCTCGGCCTGTTGCGTCAGTGGACGCGTTCGGGGATCGCCGTGGCGCCGTTCAAGGCCGGACCTGATTATATAGATGCCGCCTATCACACGGCCGCTGCAGGGCGCGCTTGCATCAATCTCGATAGCTGGGCGATGCGCGGCGAAAGCCTTGATGCTAGCGCTGCGGCACTGGCGCAAGACGCCGAATTCATTCTCGGCGAGGGTGTGATGGGGCTGTTCGACGGCGCCGCCGGCGGCGGCGGCGCGACCGCCGATCTGGCCGCCCATTTTGATCTTCCCGTGATTTTGGTCATCGATGTGCGCGGCCAGGGCGCTTCCGTGGCGGCGCTGGCGCAGGGGTTTGCCGGTCACCGCGCTGATGTCGAGGTCGCCGCGGTCATCTTCAACCATGTCGCCAACCCCCGCCATGAGGATATCTTGCGCACCGCCATGGCGCCGACAGGCATTGCCGTTCTGGGGGCGTTGCCGCGCGACGCGGCGCTGGCTTTGCCGGCGCGCCATCTTGGGCTGGTTCAGGCCGGCGAATCAGAGGATTTAGAGGCGTTCTTGAACGCCGCCGCTGATCACGTCTCGCGCCATGTCGATGGCGCCGGATTGCGCGGGCTCGCCCGGCCGCTCCACGCGACGCAAGGCGCCGCGCCACCTTGCCTGCTTGAGCCGCTTGGCCAGAAAATCGCCGTCGCCCGCGATATGGCATTTGCCTTCAGCTATGAGGCGGTGTTGGCGGGCTGGCACCAGGCTGGCGCGGCGCTCAGCTTTTTCTCACCGCTCGCCGATGAAGCGCCGGACGCGGGTGCAAACGCCATCTATCTGCCTGGCGGCTACCCGGAACTGCATGCCGCGCAGCTCGCCGCCAATAGCAAATTTATCGGCGGGTTACGCCGCGCGGCGAACACCGACGTCTGTATTTACGGCGAATGTGGCGGCTACATGGTGCTGGGCGATGGCCTGATCGATGCAGCGGGCCAGCGCCATGCCATGGTCGGGCTATTGCCGCTCGAGACCAGTTTCGCCGCGCCCCGTCTCCATCTCGGCTACCGCGAAGCGGAGATGCTGTGCGATGCCCCATTTGCTGCCAAGGGCGCGCGTTTTCGCGGCCATGAATTTCACTATGCTGCGGTGATACAAGAAGGCGGCGCACACCCGCTCTTTCGCTGTTCCGATTCAGGCGCCAAAGACCTCGGCACTATGGGCTTGGCGGCAGGCCGCGTGATGGGCTCGTTCATTCACCTTATCGATCGCCGTTAACGCAAGGCGTGGGTCATAAAATCGCGCCAGATAGCAGCCGCTGCGCCGCCGCCGGTGACGCCCCGCATCGGCTTGCCATCGTCATTGCCGAGCCAAACGCCGACCACCACATCGCCGGCGAAACCGACGAACCAGGCATCGCGGAAATTCTGGCTGGTGCCGGTCTTGCCATAGGCCGGGCCGAGCTTAGGCGGCAACGCCGCACCGCGCCCAGTGCCGCCGGTGATTACGGCGGCGAGGAGATCGCGCATGGCGGCGCCGGCTTGTGGCGCGATCACCTGTCCGGCGCCGGAGCCGGAGCGGGCATAGAGAATTTCGCCGCCGCGGTTGCGTACCTCGCGGATGCCGTGCGGCAGGGCGAGTGTGCCGTCACCGGCGAGCGGCGCATAGGCGGCGGTCAGTTCGATCAGGCTCAAATCCCCACTGCCGAGGCTGAGGCTGGCATCGGGCGGCAGGTCACTTTGGATGCCGAGCCGGCGCGCCAGCTTGGCGACGTTGATGATGCCGGCCTTCTGACCGACCCGCACGGCGACACTGTTGATCGAAGCGGCAAACGCGTCGCGTAAGGAAACTGGCCCGCGATACGTGCCGTCATAGTTGCGCGGCGCCCAGCCGGCGATTTCGATTGGTGCGTCTTCGAGTATGTCGTCGGGCGTCAGTCCAGCCTCCATGCCGGCGAGATAGACGATGGTTTTGAACGCCGAGCCCGGCTGCCGCCGCGCCTGGCTCGCCCGGTTGAACTGGCTTCTGCCGTAATCCCGTCCGCCCACCATGGCAAGCACCGCGCCATCCGGCGCGAGCGCCACCAGAGCGCCTTCCCCCACGGCGCGGCCGGACGCATCTTTGAGCCCGCGCGCCAATGCCGCCTCCGCGGCGCGCTGCATTGCCGGATCGAGCGTGGTGTGGACGGTCAGCGCCGGCGCTCCGCGCCCGGCATAGGCGGGCACCTGCGCCCGGACCCAATCGTTGAAATAGCGTGCCGTGCCGGACGGTTTTTCCTGCTTGATGAGGCGCGCCGGCGCCGCTTTGGCACGCGCGGCATCCGCTGCCGCGATGAATCCGGCTGTCACCATACTGTCGAGCACCAGTCCAGCGCGGCGTCGCGCCGCTGCGAGATCGCGCGCCGGCGAGAGCCGCGACGGCGCCTTCAACAGGCCGGCCAGCACGGCCGCCTCGGCGAGACCAACATTGCGCGCGGATTTGCCGAAATAACGCTTTGCCGCCGCATCGACGCCATAGCTTCCGGCACCGAGATAAACCCGGTTGAGATAGAGCGTGAGGATTTCGTCCTTGCTGAATTCGCGCTCCAGGCGAAAGGCTAAGAACAATTCTTGGACTTTGCGCTCAAGCGATTTTGCTGGAGTAAGAAAAGCGATTTTGGCCAATTGTTGGGTGATGGTGCTGCCGCCTTCGCGCAGGCGCCCGGACATGATATTGCGCCACAGCGCCCGCAGCACGCCGATCGCGTCCATGCCGCCATGCTCGTAGAACCGACGGTCTTCAATGGCAACAACGGCTTGCGGCAGCAGCGGCGACATCTCGCGCACGGCAACGAATTCTCCCCAATGGGCGCCGAAGCTGGCCAGCGTCGAGCCATCCGCGGCCAACAGGGTGACGGCGGGCGCGCTTTTGGGGCCGGTGAGGCTATCGCTGTCGGGCAGGTCATGGGCGACATAGGCAATGAAGCCGGCGGCCACAAGGGTGAGCCATATCAGCGCAATCAGCGTGACCCGGATTTCACGCCACGGCGACTTACGCCGTTGTTTAGGGGTTTTCGTTTGGCCGGTGGTCTTCTGCTGCGCCTCGGCGGGCTTTGGCTTGGTCCTGGTGGCCTTGGGCTTCGCGCCCGTGTTGCTCGGCTTGGCTTTTTTCCCTCGGAACGCGCTCTTAGATTTGGCCATGGCCGGCGCTCGAGGTCTCAAACGTCGAGATTGACGACCTTGAGCGCGTTATTCTGGATGAATTCGCGGCGCGGCTCCACCACCTCGCCCATCAGAGTCGAGAATATCTCGTCGGCCTCCTGCGCATCTTTAATTTCCACCCGGCGAAGGGTGCGGGCATCGGGATCGAGCGTGGTTTCCCACAACTGATCCGGATTCATCTCTCCGAGACCTTTATAGCGTTGGATCGATAGACCCTTGCGCCCGGCGGCATAGACCGCGTCCAGCAGCATCGTCGGCGAGGTAATTTCACGTTCCGTATCCTTGCGCCGGAGCGTGGCTGGGTGGCTATAAATCTCCTGCAGGCTGGCGGCCAAACTGTCCAGTTTTCGCGCTTCGGGCGTGGTGATCAGCACCGAATCGAGGAGATGGGTTTCGGTCACGCTCCTCAGCGTCCGGCTGAATTTGAAGGCCCGGCCCGTTGGCAGGTCCACCGCTTCGCCGTGCCAGCCGCGCTCGATTTCCGAAGAGATTTTGTCGAGACGGCCGGCTATATAGGTGGCGGCAGACGCCGACTGTTCCGGATTGTTGAGGATATCGGGATTGAGCGCCCCGGCAATCGCAGCCTGCTCGACGATTCGTTGATCTATACGCCGGGTCAGCGCCTTGACCAGGACATCGATCCCGCGCGCGGCGTCAAGAATAGTGGCGAGATCGGTGCCGGCGCGACTGCCGCCGCCCTGCACATCCAGCACCGTTTCCTCGAGGCCGGTTTCGATCAGGAAATTTTCCAACTCGCGGTCGTCTTTCAGATAACGCTCGCTGGCGCCGCGTTTCACCCGGTAGAGCGGTGGCTGGGCGATGAATAAATGCCCGTAAACCCCACCATTGGTGGTGTCTTGAATAAGTTCCAGCATGTTGCGGAAGAAGAAAGTGAGCAGCAGGGTGCGGATATGCGACCCGTCCACATCCGCATCGGTCATGATGATGATTTTGTCGTAGCGCAGCTTGGTGATATCGAAATCGTCGGCTCCGATGCCGGTGCCCAGCGCCGTGATAATGGTGCCGATCTCGGTTGAGTTCAACATTTTCGCCAGGCGCGCCCGCTCGACATTAAGGATTTTCCCACGCAATGGCAGCACTGCCTGATTACGGCGATTGCGCCCCTGCTTGGCGGATCCGCCCGCCGAATCGCCCTCGACCAGGAAGAGCTCGCATTTCTTCGGGTCGCGTTCTTGGCAGTCGGCAAGCTTGCCGGGCAAGCTGGAGACGCTGAGCACACCCTTGCGCCGGGTTAAATCGCGCGCCTTGCGCGCCGCTTCGCGCGCAGCCGCCGCTTCAACCACCTTGCCGATAATGGTTTTAGCTTCGTTTGGATGTTCCTCGAACCATTGGCCGAGGCGATCGCCAACCACGCCTTCCACAACCGGCCGCACTTCTGAGCTCACCAGTTTCTCTTTGGTTTGTGAGGAAAACTTCGGGTCCGGGACTTTCACCGAGAGAATGCAGGTGAGCCCTTCGCGCGCATCGTCGCCGGAAATCGATACCTTTTCGCGCTTGGCTAAACCGCTTTGTGCCGCGTAGGCGTTGACGCAGCGCGTGAGCGCGCCGCGAAAGCCCGCCAAATGGGTTCCGCCGTCGGCTTGGCGGATATTGTTGGTAAAGCACAGCACCGTTTCGTGATAGCTGTCGTTCCACTGCATCGCGACCTGAACGACGACATCGTCTTTGTCATCGATAAAGGTAATGGCCTCACCGAGGAGCGATTGTTTGGCGCGGTCGAGATAATGCACATATTCGAGAATGCCGCCCTCATAGCGCAATACGGAGACCTTGGGCTCCGCGGCACGCTCGTCCGTCAGGGTGATTTTGACGTTGGCGTTGAGAAATGCGAGCTCGCGCAAGCGATGCTCAAGCGTGTCGAAATCAAAATCGATCAAAGCGAAAATGGCGGGAGACGGCAGGAATTTAACTTCGGTGCCGGTGCTCTCAGAGGGGCCGACCACCGCCAGCGGGTCTTCCGGTGCGCCACCGAAAAAGCGCATGAAATGCTCCTGACCGCCGCGCCAGACGCGCAGTTCCAACCATTCAGAGAGGGCGTTGACCACAGATACACCGACGCCGTGCAGGCCGCCCGAAACCTTGTAGGTGTTTTGATCGAATTTACCGCCGGCATGCAATTTGGTCATGATGACTTCGGCGGCGGAGACACCTTCTTCTTCGTGGATGCCGGTTGGGACGCCGCGGCCATTGTCACGCACCGTGGCTGAACCGTCGGCGTTCAACGTGACATCGACTTCATCGCAATATCCGGCCAGCGCTTCATCAACTGCATTGTCGACGGCTTCGTAGATCATGCGATGCAGACCCGAGCCATCGTCGGTATCGCCAATATACATGCCGGGGCGCTTGCGCACCGCGTCGAGGCCACGCAGCACCTTGATGGAATCGGCGCCGTAGGCAGCTTCTGCTTCGCCGATCGGGCTTGGTGCGCCGCTTTCGGTTACGGGGTCAGTTACGGGATCAGTCATAGGTAGCCTGTTGTGAAATCTGGCCGTTCGCCACCGCGTGGAACTGAGCGATTCCCATGAGCGGAGCGAACAGGGTAACATCGGTGCCGGTCAGCCAGGCTTGGGCGCCGAGGTCGCGGATAGCTTCGAACAAAGCCGCACGGCGCGACGCATCGAGATGGGCAGCAATTTCGTCGAGCAGCAGTACCGGCACGCGACCCTTGAGACGTGCGAGCAAGCGGCCATGGGCGAGAACAAGAGAAATGAGAATTGCTTTCTGCTCGCCGGTCGAAGCTTGCTCCGCGCGCGGGCCGGTAGTGCTCAAACGGGCGAACAAATCACTCCGGTGTACGCCTTTACAGCTGCCGCTGTCGCGGTCTTGGGCGCGGGCTCGGGCCAGCGCCGCGCGGTAATTTTCCTCGACGTCGAGCGCCGGCTGCGCCTCAAGTGAATCCTCGATCACGCCGTGGGCGGCAATTTCCGGATGCGGGAAGGGACCGGTTTCCTCGTCAAGAGCGCGCTTTAGCCGCTCGACCAGGTCGAGGCGCGCCGCCGCGATGGCCACTGCGCGCTCGGCCATATTTCGTTCCAGCGCGCCAAGCCAGCTATCGTCTTCGCGGGTCTCGCGCAACAGCCGGCTGCGCTCGCGGCGCGCCTTGTCATAGGCTTGCAGGCGCCCGGCGTGGGCGGGATCGAAGGCAAATACCAGGCGATCGAGGAACCGCCGTCGGCCAGCCGGCGCCTCGATGAAGAGACGGTCCATCGCCGGAGTCAGCCAGACCATTGAGATATGTTCCGCGAGTGCCGTTTGGCTGCGTGCCGTCTGGCCGTCGATATGCACGGTGCGGCGCTCGCCATCGGCCTCGGCCCATCCAACGCCAACCGATAGCGGGCCGTGTGGCGTGGCGAACTCGGCGGAGACAGCCCATTCGCGCGCCGCGGCATCAAGTTCCTCGGCGCCGCTTTCGCGCCGACGTGAAATCTCCGCTAAACGGGCGCCGCGCAGGCCGCGGCCCGGACTCAACAGAGAAAGCGCTTCCAGGAGGTTCGTCTTGCCGGCACCGTTCGCCCCGGTCAGGACAACAATCCCGGTCTCCGGGTTAAGGCGAAGCGAGGCATAGCTGCGAAAGTCGCTGAGTGTCACGCGGCTGATAGCGAGACGCGGCGCGGTTGGCGAACCGTTTGGAATTTGCCCTGAGTAGGACAGTGCGGCGCTCACCTAAACCCGCATGGGCATGATGACATAAACGGCATTTTCATCTTCCAAATCGCGCACCAAGGTCGGCGACGCCGAATCCGCAAGACGAAATTCGATGGTTTCACCGACGATCTGCTTGGCCATATCGAGCACGTACCGGGAGTTGAAGCCAATTTCAATTTTTTCCAGCTTGTACTGGGCATCGAGCTCTTCCGAGGCTGCTCCCGCATCCGGACTGGACGCTGACAGAGTCATTTGCGAATCTTCGAGGGTGATCTTGATGGCTCGCGATTTCTCCGTGGAAATCGTCGAGACGCGATCGACCGCCTGTATAAATGCCTGCTTGTCGACAGTCATGATCTTATCGTTCGCCGACGGAATAACGCGCTCATAATCGGGAAAAGAGCCGTCTATCAATTTAGAGGTCAGAATTGCGCCGTCGAAGGCGAAGCGGATCTTGCTGTCCGAAAGGGCGATCATCACGTCGCCATCGCTCTCATCGATCAACTTACGCAGCTCGGACACAGTCTTGCGTGGAACGATGACGCCGGGGATATTTTCCGCGCCCGCCGGTAAGGCGGTATCAACCCGCGCCAGGCGATGTCCGTCCGTCGCGACGGCGCGCAAACTCTTGGTGCCTTCGCCGTCTGCCGCATGCAAATAGATGCCGTTCAAATAATATCGTGTTTCCTCCGTCGAGATCGCGAAGCCGGTTTTGTCGATCAGGCGCTTAATATCGCTGGCAGAAACCGCAAATCGATGGTCCAGCTCGCCCTCGGCCATGACCGGGAAATCCTCGACCGGCAGGCACGCCAAAGTAAATAGCGAACGGCCGGAGCGAATTTCCAACTTGCCGCCATCTTGGATCAATGCAATTTCGACTTGGGCGCCTTCGGCCAACTTGCGCACGATATCGTACAGCATGTGGGCGGATGTCGTCGTTGCGCCGGATTGCGTCACATTCGCCGGCGCCGCTTCGATCACCGCCAGGTCCATGTCCGTCGCGGTCAGGTGCAATTTCTCATCGTCACCCGCGTCGAGACGGACATTGGAGAGAATGGGGATCGTGTTGCGTCTCTCAACGACGCTCTGAACATGCCCGAGGGACTTCAGCAGCGCGCTCCGTTCAATGGTCAATTTCATGGCAATACAATGCGTGTTATCGATCAAAAAAATGCTTGGTTTAGGTCCCGAATCCAGCCGTTCCAGCGTCATTCGCAACGCGGCGAATCGGAATTCTCAAACCATGTTTGAATATAACAGATAGGGGGCGGTTTCGGCACTAAAAACACGCGCCGAAAGGGCGCCAGATCGGCTCCGGAAATAGCGCCTCAGCGGACCAAATTGCTAGCTTTCCAAGGTGCGTTTCAGAAGTTCCACGTCTTCCGCAATGGCCGCGTCGCTGAGGCGCAATTCCTCGATCTTCCGCACCGCGTGCATGACGGTCGTATGATCGCGTCCGCCGAACTTGCGTCCAATTTCAGGTAGCGAGCGAGAGGTCAATTGCTTGCTCAGGAACATTGCCACTTGGCGCGGACGGGCAACCGCACGGGCGCGGCGCTCGGAAGACATTTCCGATAGTTTGATATTGTAATGCTCCGCCACCCGGCGTTGAATTTCCTCAATCGTGATACGCCGCTCGCTCGCCCGTAACACGTCGCGCAGGACTTCCTTCGCCATTTCCAGATCAATTTGGCGCCCCACCAGAGTGGAATGGGCGGTCACTCGGTTGAGAGCCATCTCCAATTCGCGGATATTGCTGGTGATTCGCCGCGCTAGAAACTCCAACACGTCGCGCGGCACATCAACAACGCTGATCGTCTCGATCTTTGCCAGCAAGATGCCGAGCCGGAGCTCGTAGGTGGTGGCGTGAATATCCGCCACCAGCCCCCAGCCGAGGCGCGAGCGCAAGCGCTCCTCCATGGCGTCGAGGTCGGACGGCGACCGGTCACCGGATATCACAACCTGCCGATTATGATCGATCAACACATTGAATGTACGAAAGAATTCTTCCTGAGTGCTGTCCTTGCCGCAAATGAATTGGACGTCGTCGATCATCAAGACATCGGCGGAGCGGAACTGCTCCTTGAACTCCATGGTATCCTTGTAGCGAACCGCCCGGACGAAGTGATACATGAACTTCTCGGCCGACAGATAGAGCACCCGGCGGCTCGGGTCGCGTTCGCGGATATGACGCGCCATGGCGTGCATAAGATGGGTCTTGCCGAGGCCGACGCCGCCATACAGATAGAGCGGGTTGAACGGTACCTTGTCGGCTTCGGCCACACGGAGCGCTGCAGCATGCGCGAATTCATTGGGCTTGCCGACGACAAATTCTGAAAATCCGAAGCGCGGGTTGAGCGGCGAAGAGAGAGCGTCGACTTCCTCCTCGACCGCACGCAGGCGTAAGAAAGAGCCACGTGAAGGTGTTTCGTCCGGCGCCGAGGTCTTAGAGGCCGGCCGCTGCGGACTGATATCCTTCGGCGTGCCGCGTGCCGGTGCTGTGGCACTGAAGGCGAACACCTCGATCGTCACGAGGCGGACATCCGGGTTCATCTCATGCCACAATTCAGCAATGCGGTCAGCATAGCGGGCGCTCACCCAGTCGCGCAGAAAGCGCGTCGGCGCGGCTACCAAGGCCTCACCATTCTCGATGCGGCGCAATGTCAGGGGCTTCAACCAGCTGCGAAAAGCAGCGTCGCCCAACTCTTCTTGGAGGCGTGTGCGGATGGCGGACCACTGCTCCTCATGGAGCGGATGCGCGGACTTAGGTGTATCCGGCATCTGTCAGCCCTGAACCCAAGGTAGTGCGCGCATTTTCCAGCCAGATATTTTGCCGCGGTGCTTGTCCGCGTCCGGCACGCCTTCAAATCCCTCGATGACATTGTAACAATTTGTGAAACCTTCGGCCGTGCAGTGCTCGGCCGCCGACGCGGAGCGCGCGCCGCTACGGCAGATAAAGAGGACAGGCACCGATCGCGGCACGCCGGCGCCCGCCAGATCGGACGCGAATTCCTGATTTTGCGACATGTCTGGATAACGCTGCCAGGACATCAACAGTGGTTTCTTGCCCAAAGAGTCGAGCTCGGGCACACCAACAAAGTTCCACTCGGCGTCGGTGCGCACATCGACAAGCACGGCGCTGGTGTCATCCACGAGAATTTGCCAGGCTTCGCCCGGCGTGATATCGCCGGCATAAGAAAACCCGGACGCAAGCCGTTCCTTGGCTGTGCGTAGCAAACTGTCCCAATCGACTCCCACCGTTTCTCCCGGCGTAATATTATTGTTGGCGATATTGCTCATGGCTGCTGAGAATTGGCCAAATCTCCCCGTTTCCCGCCGAGTTGTTCCAGCGAGTGATCCTAGAGTAATGGCGCGGTGAAGAACTGGCAACAGGTCCGAAATAGGAACGTCAAAATAATTTTGCGCTTTTTCAACTCGCCCGTCTGAGCCTCGAACTGAGCGGTGAAAGCTAAGCGGTTGGACTCTCAGCACAAGCCGCTTTCGGCGGCTAAATTAAAGCCCGCGCCAAGAGAGCAGAAAATTTGTCACAGAAATAATATTTTTTTCGCCCGGCGATATTATCGGCGCGGGCGGCAGCGATTATGCGACTAGCCGAGCGCCTTGATGCGTTTATTGAGGCGCGAGATCCGCCGTGCTGCCATGTTCAGACGTAACACGCCCTTGGTAACGCCACGCATGATTTCCGGCTGAAACGCCTTCAAGGCTTCTTGCGCCGCCGGCTTATCGCCGCTCTCGATCGCCTGTTCGACGATGCGCATATAGGTCCGAATCCGGCTCATCCGCGTGCGGTTGATTTCCGTATTCTTTACCAGTTGCCGAATTCGCTTTTTCGCCTGCACGGTGTGCGCCATGGCGTACCTATAAAAATCTGTTTCGGGAAGCGCGGTTATATCGGCAGGCCGAGCCGGCGTCAACCGCGCTCAACGCTTTGATCGCGCGGCTATTTATTGCTGAAGGAAGGCTCGCGTTTGTCGACAAAGGCAGCCATGCCCTCTTTTTGGTCCTCGGTGGCGAAGGTCGAATAAAATACCGCCCGTTCATAGCGTACGCCCTCCGCCAGAACCGTCTCGTAAGCCGCGTTTACGGCGGATTTTGCCATCGCAACAATGGGTTGTGAGAGGTGGGCGATGCGCTCGGCGACCTTCATGGTTTCCTCCATCAGTTCCGCCGCCGGCACCACCCGGCTGACCAAACTGGCGCGTTCCGCTTCCTCGGCGCCGATCATGCGCCCGGAAAGAATCATTTCCATCGCCTTGGCCTTGCCGATTGCGCGGGTCAGGCGCTGCGTCCCGCCGGCGCCGGGAATGACTCCCAGGGTGATTTCCGGCTGGCCGAATTTGGCGGTATCGGCCGCGATGACGAAATCGCACATCATGGCGAGTTCGCAGCCGCCGCCAAGCGCGTACCCCGCGACCGCTGCGATCACCGGCTTGCGGCAACTGGTCACCCGCTCCCACGGGCCGATAAAATCTCCCAAATAGGCGTCAGCAAAGCTCTTGCTCTGCATTTCCTTAATGTCGGCGCCGGCGGCGAAGGCTTTTTCGCTTCCAGTAATGACGATCACGCCGATGGCGTCGTCCGCTTCGAGGTCATCAAGCGCCGCGTTCAGTTCAACGATCAATTCGGCATTGAGGGCGTTGAGCGCCTTTGGCCGGTTGAGGGTAATTTTCGCGACCCGTTCCGTCCGGTCGAGGATGATGTTTTGATATGACATGGCCGTTGCTCCGTCTTCTACGCCGCCTGTCGAGGCGACCTTTACTGAGATGAATAGGGGGAAAGCACAAACCGAACCACCAGTGAGTGCTCCTCTGAGATGAGATCTATGCGTAACATCTCGCCTTCGCGCGAAAAAACAAGCCCATCGATGCTTTGCCAACCGAGTTCCGGCATTATAGCGCGGTAGAACGCAGCGGCGTCTTCCGCCGTGACGTTGCCGTATGCGTAAGTTTCGACCAGTCGCCCGTCCGGCTTGTCGAAGTAGATCGCCGGCGTCTGTTCTTCGATGAGGCCGGCCATCAGCGGGACCTCCTCGATGGCGATGAGAAACGCTGCGGTTTCGTCTGCGGTGTTGTCCGCGGTGTCGTCTGCGGCGAACGCGACCCATGGTGCGGTGATTGGCGATACCGCGAACAGACCATAAAACAGTATGGTCCAACTCAGTACAGCCCAACCAAGTACCGCCGCGCGTCCAGGCATCAGCGCTGACGACGGGCGCAATAGAATGTCGAGCGCCCGCTTTGCGCGATGCGCTTTACCGCCTGTTCGCAATCGCATTCCGGGCACGGCTCCCCTTCGCGTCCATAGACCGAAAATTGATGCTGAAAATAGCCCAATTTGCCGCTCGCTTGAACATAATCACGCAACGACGAGCCGCCGGCCTGAAGCGCCTTGTCGAGAACTTGCCGTATCGTCGCCACCAAGCGTTCAGCGCGCCCGCCCTGGACCGTGTGGGCCGAGCGCCGCGGGCTGATGCCGGCGCCAAAAAGCGCCTCGCAAACATAAATATTGCCGAGCCCTGCGACGATTTTCTGGTCCAGCAGCGCCGCTTTGATAGGTGAATGCTTCCCGGCAAGCCGGGCCGCCAAACTGGGCCCGTTGAACGCATTGCCGAGCGGGTCCGGCCCCATTTTGGCGAGCAAACGATGATCCTCCACCTCGGTTTCAAGGCATAGCGTCATCAGGCCAAAGCGGCGCGGATCGGTATAGGTGGCGATGGTGCCGTCGGCCATGCGGAAAACCACATGATCATGCGGCCCCTCGGGCAATGCGCCGGCTTCGCCGAGGGTAAAGCGGCCCGACATGCCCAAATGGACGATCAGCACGTCGCCGTTGTCGAGATAGGCGAGGATGTATTTACCGCGCCGCTCCAGCCGCTCGAAGCGCCGCCCGGTCATGCGCGCGGCAAAATCTTCCGGTAAGGGAATACGCAGGGTCTGCCGGCGGGTCTCGGCATAGGCGATGCGCTGGCCGAGAAGGCGCTTCTCCAGGCCGCGCCGCACCGTCTCCACTTCGGGCAATTCTGGCATGGCGCGTAACGTAGCGCCTCCGGGAGCGCTAGGCTATCCTTCGCGCATGTCGGATACAGAAAATCACAGCGGCGCCGGCGAACAGGTGGATTTCGGCTATCGCCGCATCGACGCCGAGGAAAAACCGCAGCTAGTGCGCGGCCTGTTCGACCGTGTGGCCAAACGCTACGACCTCATGAACGACCTCATGAGCGCCGGCGCGCATCGCCTGTGGAAGCGTCGCATGATCGATTGGTTGGCGCCCAAGCCGGGATTGCGTCTCCTGGACGTGGCCGGCGGCACCGGCGATATCGCCTTTCGTGTGAACGCGCGCCTCGCCGGTGACGCTGAGATCACCGTCTGCGATTTAAGCGAGAACATGGTGTCGGAAGGGCGTATGCGCAGCTGGGACCGCGGCGTTGTAACCGGTATCGACTGGCTGGTCGGCGATGCCGAAGCACTTCCCTTGGCTGCCAGCAGTGCCGATGCCTACACCATCGCTTTCGGCATTCGCAATGTGACCCATATCGACAAGGCCCTGGCGGAAGCGGCGCGGGTACTAAAGCCGGGCGGGCGCTTTCTCTGCTTGGAATTCAGCCCCGAACAGGCGCCGGGCCTGGATCGCCTGTACGAGATTTATTCCTTTTCAATCATTCCGGCACTGGGCGGAATCGTTGCCGGGGATCGTGACTCATACCGTTATTTGGTGGAAAGCATCCGCCGCTTCCCGGCGCCCGGGAATTTTGCCGATTCAATCCGCCAAGCCGGGTTCGGCGGCGTTACCTGGCGCCCGCTAAGCGGTGGTATCGCCGCACTGCATTCCGCCTGGCGGGTCTGAACGCGGCACCGATAGATGCGACGGGCGGCAAAAAATATTTGGCGACTGGTGCGAGTCACCTGGATTCTTGGGCGTTATGACGCGCTCTTTCTGTTGACGGACGCCAAGATCGCCCCTTCCGTTACCTGGATTGCCGGCCTGGCGCCACGGCGCCGCGGATTGGGCCGCAAGGGCGAACGCCTTGCCGCCGCGCTTCAAGTCCTGGGCCCGAGTTTCATCAAGTTCGGCCAGGCGCTTTCCACCCGCCCCGATTTGATCGGCGAGGAAGTGGCGAGCGAATTGTCTGAATTACAGGACCGCCTGCCGCCGTTCAGCGGTCGGGTCGCACGGCAGATCGTCGAGCGTGAGCTCAATCAGCCGATCGACGCGTTGTTCACCGAGTTCGAAATCAAGCCGGTCGCCGCTGCCTCGATTGCCCAAGTGCATCTCGCACGCACAATCGAGGGCGACGCCGTCGCGGTAAAAATTTTACGCCCCGGCATCGAAGACGCGTTCGCCCGTGATCTCGAGCTGTTTTATTGGCTGGCGGCGCTCTCTGAGCGGGCGCTGCCGGCTTGGCGGCGTCTCAAGCCGGTCGAAGTAATCCGCACCTTCGCCGACAGTGTGGCGATGGAAATGGATTTGCGCATCGAGGCCGCGGCGGCGTCTGAAATCCGCGAGAATTTTTCCGACGATCCGATGTATTGCGTGCCGAAAGTGGATTGGCAGCGCACCAGCCAGCGCGTCCTCACGCTGGAGCGGGTCGAGGGCCTGTCGATCGATGAACTTGAAAAACTCGAAGAGTCAGGTTTCGATCCGCGCGAAATATTGAAAATCACCGCCGGTGCCTTCTTCCGGCAAGTGTTCCGCGATGGATATTTCCATGCGGACCTCCATGCCGGTAATCTCCTGGTCGATAGGGAAGGCCGGGTGAATGCGGTTGATTTCGGCATCATGGGCCGGCTTAACCGCGATACCCGGCGCTATTTGGCGGAAATGCTGCTTGGTTTCCTGCTGCGCAATTACGAGCGCGTCGCAGAGGTCCATTTTGAGGCCGGCTATGTGCCGAGGCATAAATCGAAAGCCGACTTCACTCAGGCGATCCGCTCGATCGGCGAGCCGATCCTCGGCAAACCGCTGCACGAAATCTCGCTCGGGCAGCTGCTCGGGCATCTTTTCAAAGTCACCAAAACATTTGAAATGGAGACTCAGCCGCAGCTTCTGCTATTGCAAAAAACGCTGCTGATGGCCGAGGGACTGTGCCGACGCCTCAGCCCAGAAGAAAATATGTGGGCTCTGGCACAACCGCAGATCGAGCGCTGGGCGCGCGAAAATCTTGGTCCTGAGGCGCGCCTGCGCGATGCCGCGGTGGAGACTGTGGCGGCGCTTCGGCGCGTGCCGCGGATGCTGGAGCGGGCGGAAAGTGCGCTGGAAAAACTCGAAAACGGAGACACCAGGGATAGCGGCGCGCAACACGCTACCTGGCGCAAAGGCCGTCCAGACGGCTTGCATGTGGCGCTTGGCTTGATAGCCGCCCTCTTGGCGGCGCTGTTGATCCTGCAATTGACCTGAACAAAAGCCGCGCTCAGAACCCGTCACACCGCGATGCTGGTTTCGGAAATCAGGTCTTCCTGGCGCCTGAGCGCCGCCACCGCATCTTCAAGTGACATTCGCACAAATCTTGCCGATTGGAACGGTTGCAATTGACCGACCGCCGACATGTCGCTTGAAATCACGACTCCGATCCTGGCATAGCCACCGATACTCGGTGAATCCACGCCGAGAACAATGGGTTCGACTCCGGATGGCACCTGAATTGTGCCGACCGGCGCACCCGGATCGATCACCAGGTTTGAAGGGTCCTCACCGGCTTCCTCCGCCAAATAGCGCGGCCGGCCGGGGCGAAAGCTCAGGTCCGGGCCGATAAACCGCATTCCGGTGCGGTCCGATCTCGGGTTAAGCTTCCATGTGCAGGCATAAAATTCCGCTTCGCTCTCTGCGCTGAAGTGATGCGCCTCTGGGCCAGGCACTACCAGGACTTGGCGAAGGCCACTATAGGAAGGTACCAACTCCGGCCGCAGCCGGCGCCCCGCTAGAGCGCGCATATCAGCATGGGCCGGGCCCACGGGTATGTCATCGCCGGGCTTGAGGATACGTCCTTCGAAGCCGCCGAATTGTCCGCGCGCATGGGTGGCGCGGCTGCCGAGATAAAGCGGCACATCAATGCCGCCATGCACCGCCAAATAGGCGCGTGCACCGGATGTTGCCATGCCAAAGGCCAACACCTGGCCAGCGCGGAGGACGAACGCTTGCCACAGTGGCACCGACGCGCCGTCGCAGGTCGCGCCCATATCGGCACCAGTAGCCGCGACCAACAGGTCCGATCGGGCGCGAAATTCAAGCCCGGCCATGGTGATTTCAAGCCCGGCAGCGCCGGGATCGTCGCGGATGATGAGCGGCCCGCCTGGCGGATTGCCGACCAGCAGATTGGCGATGCGAAAGGCGAAGCCGTCCTGTGCACCTGAAGGCGGGATGCCGAGCGATTGGCCGCCCCGGCGGCCCATGTCCTGCACCGTCGTATGAAGCCCGCCCTGTAGGATTTCGAGCATCACGCCAGGCTCCATGAACTGTGCGGATCGGTTTTCTCCGCCGCCTCGCCCATGCTTTCGAGCCAGGTTATGTATTGGGCGCAATCAAAGCTTTCTTCCTCAACTTGATATTCGTAGATTCCGGCTTTCACCAATTCGCGAATATGATCGTATTCATCGCGCGCGATGGCGCGATAGCGGTGCCGGTCGCCGGCTTTGGCGAGCACCGGGCCGTCGGCAAATACCGCATTATTCTGCTGCGGCTCAAATATGTTTATCGGCGTACGGCCGAACAGTTGGCCACCACCGGGAACCCGGATCGGGTAAATCGTTGACGTCGTGCCGCCGAAATTTAGTAGCCGCGCAGGTGTCCAACTGCGCGGTGTGCGGTAGAGCGGCGCGCCGATGCGCTGGCGCGGATCCATCGCATAGGACATGAAAGCGCCGGGCACAAAGCCCACACCGGTGACCCAATAATCGCTGGCGGTATGCGCTTCGATCACCTGTTCCTGCGTCATATTGTTGAATTCAGCGATATATTCCATGTTGTTGCGGACGCCAAAGGCTTCAGCGCATTCGCGCGACCAAGGGTCGTCATAGAGTGCCGGAATGGTCATCTTGCGGCTCGGCAAGTTTACGACCTCGCGGGCCGATGCAATCAACTCCTGCAAAGCGGCAATCATTTTATCGCGCGTCGTCACCAACGGGTTGTAAACGATGCCGAGCGTGCGGACTTGCGGATTGGATTCCACAAGGCCGCTCGGTGGATGCGCACGCAGGCTGATATCGAGGGCCAAGATGCAAAAATTTAGGGCGATGCTGGTCTCGTCGCCGAACTCGATATTTAGCGCGGTATCGCCCAAAGTCCTGAATATCGGCTGGTGATAGATCATGGTCCGCTTCGATTTATATCTGCCGGGGCAATCTCCGCCGCGTCTCAAGCGTACTGACACAGATAGCGGCTTGCAACGATCCCAGCTTGCCCTTTGAACCTCAGCGAATTAGATTATCTACAGATTTAAATTGGAAATTAAATGGAAGTACGTCCGTGCTGACCAATTTGCGTGTCTTGCTGATTATTTCCGGCGGCATAGCGGCTTATAAGAGTTTGGAGCTCATACGCGGACTGCGAGCCGGCGGTGCGCAGGTGTGCCCGATTCTGACCAAGGGCGGCGCGCAATTCGTGACGCCGCTCTCTGTCGCCTCGCTGGCGCGCGAAAAAGTCCATAGCGATCTGTTTTCGCTCACCGATGAAAGCGAAATCGGCCATATCCGCCTGGCGCGCGAGACCGATCTGGTCGTCGTCGCGCCAGCGACGGCGGATATTCTGGCCAAGATGGCAAACGGTATCGCCGATGATCTCGCCACCACCGTATTGCTCGCCACCGACCGGCCGATATTGGTCGTGCCGGCGATGAACAGCCGCATGTGGGACAATGCCGCGACCCAGCGTAATTTGGCGCGTTTGCAGGGCGATGGGGTGATGACGGTCGGGCCAGCGCATGGCGAGCTTGCCGAGGGCGAAATAGGCCTCGGGCGCATGGCGGAACCGGCACATATTCTCGCGGCAATTGAGAATGCGCTGGGCGGCCCGCTGCGCGGACTGCGCGCAATCGTGACCAGCGGCCCCACGCATGAGCCCATTGATCCTGTGCGCTATATCGCCAACCGCTCTTCCGGCAAGCAGGCCCATGCCATCGCTGGCGCCTGTGCTCGCCTCGGCGCTGCTGTGACTTTAGTGTCGGGGCCGAGCGCCGAAGACGACCCACCCGGGGTGACGATGGTGCATGTTGAAACCGCGCGCGACATGTTAGCCGCGTGCCTCGAGGCGCTGCCGGCTGATGTTGCCATCTGCGCCGCGGCGGTATCGGATTGGCGCCCGGCGGAGGCGCGAGAGCATAAAATAAAGAAGGGCAAGAGTGGCGCGGCCACAGCGCCGGCTGATCTGAAACTGATCGAAAACCCCGATATCCTGGCTACCCTGGCGGCACGCGAGAACGACCGCCCGCGCCTAGTTATTGGGTTTGCCGCCGAGACCGACGATGTCGTCGCGTATGCGCAATCGAAGCTTGTGACCAAGGGCTGCGATTGGATTTTGGCCAACGACGTATCGCCCGAGACCGGCACCTTCGGTGGTGATCACAACAAAGTGCATCTCATCAGCGCAGCGACGGGCGGTGAAATCGGCGCTGCAGCGGTCGTTGAAGAATGGCCCTACGCCAGCAAGTTGGACGTCGCCGCTCGCCTGGCGAAGCGCATCGCCCACGCCCTGGGCAACGCAGCATGAGCGACCAGATAGAAGTAGCCGTGCGGCGGTTGCCGCACGGCAGCGATTTGGCCCTGCCTGCCTATGCCAGCGCTGGCAGCGCCGGGCTCGATCTTCTGGCGGCCATTGAGAGCGAGAAAGTTTTGGCCCCCGGCGAACGCTGCCTTGTGCCGTGCGGGATTTGCCTGGCGCTCCCTGACGGCTATGAGGCGCAGGTGCGGCCGAGGTCCGGATTGGCTCTGAAATACGGCCTCACGCTTCTCAACAGCCCGGGCACCATCGATTCTGATTATCGCGGCGAAATTGGCGTGGTGCTGGTAAATCACGGTGATGCGCCCTTCGCCGTTGCGCGCGGCATGCGCATCGCGCAATTGGTTGTGGCGCCGGTCGTACGCGCCCTGTTGGCCGAGGCGCAGGTCTTACCTGAGAGCGCACGCGGCGCCAATGGTTTCGGCTCGACCGGCCTCGGCGCGGGAAATAGCTAGTCCGCCCGTTATGCTGGAACCTTCCAAAAAACTCGTCTATGCCGTCGAATCGGTCGTCGACATCGCCTATAACGGCGGCACCGAACCGGTGCGCAGCCGTGAAATTGCCAAACGCCAAGGCGTGCCGCACCGTTATCTCGAACAAGTGATGCAAAGCCTCGTCCATGCTGGCGTGCTGCGCGGCGTGCGCGGGCCGCGCGGCGGATATCTGCTGGCACGGGAGCGCCGGAGGATCACCCTTGGCCATATCGCGCGGGTGGTGCGCGAGCTCGAAATGATGGACCACAAGGAAGCTAAAGAAGCCAAAGATGCCGCTTCCGATTTGGCGGATCACGTGCTTCAACCCATATGGAATGAGATGCAGGAAGACATGATGACTCGCCTCGACAAGATTACGATCGAAAATCTGTGCCGTCGTGCGACGGATCTCAGCATTGAGCGCGTCTCCGACACGAAGCTAGATTTTACCATTTAAGGACGGGAATACCGTGACAGACCAAGACCAGAAAATATTTTCGCGCGGCCGAATTTACGAAAATGTCATCGAAACGGTCGGCGGCACGCCGCTGGTACGGTTCAATCGGTTGCCGCAGCATGCCGGCTGTAAGGCTGAAATAATAGGCAAGCTCGAATTCTTCAATCCACTGGCATCGGTCAAAGACCGCATCGGCTTCGCCATGATCGACGCCGCTGAAGAAGTGGGGCAGGCGGTGCCGGGAAAGACAACATTGGTCGAGCCGACCTCGGGAAATACCGGAATTGCGCTGGCCTTCGTCGCTGCCGCGAAAGGTTACCGCCTGATTCTGACCATGCCGGAAAGCATGTCTCAGGAACGGCGCAAACTTCTCAAGTTGCTCGGCGCCGAACTGGAGCTGACGCCGCCCGAACTGGGCATGAAGGGCGCCATGGCGCGGGCCGAGGAAATCGTCGCAGAGAATGACAGCGCCCTGATGCTTCAGCAATTCGCCAACCTTGCCAATCCGGCAATTCATCGCCGCACAACGGCGGAAGAAATCTGGATTGATTGCGACGGCAAGTTGGATGTATTTGTGGCCGGCGTCGGCACCAGTGGCACCATCACTGGCTGCGCCCAGGTGCTGAAGCCCCGCCTGCCGCATTTGCGTGTGGTCGGCGTTGAGCCCGAGGACAGTGCTGTACTGTCCGGCGGCGCACCGGGCCCGCATAAAATTCAGGGAATTGGGGCAGGTTTCGTTCCGGATATTCTGGAGCCGTCGCTGATCGACGAATACCTCTCCATCGGCAACGAGACAGCGTTTGAAACGGCGCGCCAAGTCGCCCGGATGGAGGGCATCCCGGTCGGGATTTCCTCGGGCGCGGCGGTGGCGGCGGCACTCGAAGTTGGCAGCCGTGCGGATATGGCAGGCAAGCGTATCGTGGTCATCATACCGTCCTTTGCTGAGCGCTATCTGTCGACAGATCTCTTCAGCGGCGTGTAAGACGGGGTACGGATTTTCCCATGAGCTTCGACGAATCCCAGATCGAGCGCTATGCGCGCCATATCATTCTTCAGGAAGTCGGCGGGCAGGGGCAAACCAAACTGCTCGATTCGAACGTGCTTGTCGTCGGCGCCGGCGGCTTAGGCTCGCCGCTGCTGCTCTATCTCGCGGCAGCCGGTGTCGGCACGCTGGGGATTGTCGATGATGACAGGGTAAGCCTGTCGAATTTGCAACGCCAAGTCATTCACACTAGTGACGGGTTGGGCGATCTCAAGGTCGAAAGTGCCGAGCGCGCTATTCATGCGATCAATCCCGACGTCACCGTGGTCACGCATAACGAGCGGCTGATCGCGGAGAACGCCATGAATTTAATCTCCGCTTATGATTTGGTGGCCGATGGCAGTGATAATTTCGAAACCCGGTTTCTGATCAACGATGCCTGCTACCTGGCTAAACGGACCCTTGTGTCGGCCGCGATTTTGCGGTTTGACGGCCAGCTCTCTACCTTCAAGGCGTATTTGGGTGAGGGCCATCCTTGCTACCGCTGCATTTTTCGTGAACCGCCGCCGCCTGGCCTTATTCCGTCCTGCGCCGAAGGCGGCATCCTTGGCGCCGTTGCTGGCTCGATGGGTTCTCTGCAATCGACCGAAGTGCTGAAGGAATTGCTCGGCATCGGCGAGAGCCTCTCCGGCACGCTTATTATCTATGACGCCTTGAGCGCCACCTTCCGCAATGTGCGCGTCAAACCCGATCCAACCTGCCCACTTTGCGGCGAGACTCCGACAATCACCGACCTCACATCGCACCTGGCTAATTCCGGTGAAAGCTGCGCGGCGCCCTGATTCGCGGCATGTTGCGCCCGCCGCACTTGCTTGCCACACTCCTCAAGTCATCAAGCTAAATCGGAGACACGCGCGGTGCTGAAAGACGAAACGGTCGATATCAATGATATTTATGTTCCGCTGAAGCGGCGCAACACCCTGAATCCAGAAACTGTGTCCGCGCTCGCTGAAAGCATTTTGGAAGACGGCATGAAAGTGCCGATACAGCTGCGCAGGGATGGTGACCGATTTGTCCTGGTCGAGGGCTTCCACCGGCTGGAAGCTTGCCGCGCGCTTGGCGACGAGAAAATCACCTGCCTCATTGTCGACGCGCGCAAATCATGAGGCATGGCTGAAAAAAAATTCAAACCTCCCAAGCAGGGAGTGCTCAAAAAATTTGGTTATCAGGTCGGCGCTCGCGGCCCGGTGCAGCCTGAGCGCGAAAATATTATACGCCGCGTGTTCGCTTATGCCGGGCCGCTCGAAATCGAGGGTGTCGATTGGGCGGAATGGGGCGCCGGCGAATCGCCTGAGCGCTTGCAAAAAATGAGCAACACGCTCTACGCCCTAAAAGTAAGTCTGGAGAAAAAGAAAGACCGCGACAAAAACCAAGCGGCAATCACTGATTATGATCGCGACCTAAAATTCCTGAAATTCACATATTATGACGGGCGCTTCAATTTTGCTTGGCCAGACTGGTAGGGTTGAGGGCGCGCTGTAGCGGCCCGGCTCGCAAACTCTTAGGCCGTACTTTCGATCACCCGATCAGGCGGCATGTGGCCATCAGCCCAAGTTTGAATATTGATTAACACTTTTGCGCCCATATCAAGGCGGCCTTCCACGGTTGCCGAGCTCATGTGCGGCAGCAGAACGACATTGTCGAGTTTGAGGAGTTTCGCGTTGATTGCCGGTTCGTTTTCGTACACATCGAGACCGGCGCCGGCGATACTTCCTTGCTCCAACAGCGCGGCGAGCGCAGCTTCATCAATGGCATGGCCGCGCGACGTGTTGACGATATAGCTGGTCGGGCGAATGAGTTTTAGCCGGCGCGCCGACAGCAAATGGAAGGTTGCCGGTGTGCTTGGGCAATGGATGGTGATGAGGTCCATATGGGCCAGCATCTGGTCGAGGCTTTCCCACCACGTCGCATCAAGCTCTTCTTCGATCTCGGCATGCACGCGCTTGCGGTTGTGATAGTGGATCGTTAGCCCAAAGCCCAGCGCGCGCCGGGCCACCGCCTGGCCGATCCTGCCCATGCCGATGATGCCGAGGCGTTTGCCCCAAATGCGCTGACCCAGCATCGAAGTCGGCGCCCAGCCGTGCCAGTCTCCGCCGCGCACCAGCCTGTCGCCTTCGGTCAAACGCCGGGGCGCGGCTAACAGCAATGCCATCGCCATATCGGCGGTGTCTTCGGTCAAGACGCCGGGGGTGTTGGTGACCAGTATATCGCGCTCCTTGGCAGCGGCGAGATCGACATGATCGACTCCGGTGCCAAAACTGGCGATCAGTTTGAGCTGCGGGCCGGCAGCAGCAATGACCTTGCGATCGATCGAATCGGTGACCGTGGGTACGACGACATCGGCGCTTTGCACGGCTTCAATCAACGCGCCATGGCTGAGCGGCGTATCTGATTCGTTGAGACGCGTATCGAACAGCTCCATCATGCGCGCCTGAATCTGATCCGGCAGACGGCGGGTGATGAATACCAGCGGTTTTTTGCTCGACGGCGGCATGATTATCCTTGTTCTACTCTTCGGCGTGCGTTCCCCCGCTAATTTCGGCGAAACCGCCTCTCTTGTCTAGCAAAGCAGGCTCAGCGAGACAATCGAGCGCGGCGCCGATGATCTGGTATAAGATGCGCGTTCGAATTATTAACCTGATCTAGAAACATCCAAACACGAATGCATCTCGCGCGCCCATTCACGTCGAATCTTATTGCTGCTGGCATGATCGCCTGCTTGTGGCTGTGGTCCCCGTTGGCTGCGGACGCCGCAGAACCCTTGCCGCTGCCGCGCTTCGTTTCGCTGAAATCGTCCGAGGTCAATCTGCGCACCGGTCCTGGGACGCGATATCCCATCGAGTGGGTCTATCAGCGCCGCGGGCTGCCGGTCGAGATAATCGCCGAATTCGACAATTGGCGTCGGGTACGCGATTCCGAAGGTGTCGTGGGATGGGTTCATCGTGCGCTTTTGTCGGGTCGCCGCAGCGCTCTGGTGGCGCCGCCGGAGCGCATCTTTCGTCGCGCACCGGAGGCCAATGCGACGGCATTATTACGCGCTGAGTCCGGCGTGTTAGTGGAAATTATCTCGTGCAACGGGGCGTGGTGCAAAGTGTCGCTCGACGATACAAGAGCCTGGACAAAACAAGTCGGGTTGTGGGGCGTTTATCCTGGAGAGCTGATCGATTAATACCGGATAATCAGTCGAAATCCGCGCCGAGAGCGCGCCGGGCGGCTTCCGGAATGACCGCCATATGGCCGTAGTTGGAATGGTTTATGGATATCACCGCGCGCGCCGCGTGATCGCGGAATTTCTCAGTCTCAGCGGCGCTGAAGTCAAAGCGCAGAAAATGCACCGCCGATGTCTTGCCTGAGTTGGTGGTGCGTTCAACACCGTCGGCAATCGGCTGCGCGGCAATCGCGCTATCGCCAAGCTCGATGCGGATAGTTTTCTCGATGCCGCCGAGGCGGGCCAGTTCACGCGCCCGCACCGTGCCGTCGGCAATTTCGAACATGAGCGTCACGACAAGATTTTTTCCTTTTGGAATCAAAGGATTATAGGCGTCCAACTCGCCTGAAATCTGCTCTTCCCCGCCGCGCTCGACAAACAACATCTCGTGAATTTGCATCCACATGGTGTCGTAGCTCTCGAAATAAAATGTGGCGAATGGGCCGACGGCGATGCGCCGGTCGCGTTTAACGCCACTGATTTGCGCACGCCGCGCCGCCCGCTCGTCCCCGTAAGCCGCCATATCTATGATATCGGAAGGCAGTATTTCGCGTTTTGCCGCCATGTAAATTTCCTATTTGCTGAGGCCGTAGGCCTGGGCGAAGAGCTCGATGGGATGATAGGCGCGCGTAACATTCAGCAACGCTGGGGCGCCATCTTTTTGTTCTTCGCTTTCTGCCACGAGTCGTTCCATGCCGGCGACGATATGGCTGGCGGCGAGCGGACATTCGGATGCGACGAAACGGCTGCCGGTTTCCAGAGCACGGCGCGCGGTGGGCTTGCCGACCTTGAGCGCCGTCTCGTGAAAATCCCGGGTCACGCCGATTGAGCCGCCATGGCCCGAGCAACGCTCAATCACTTCAATTTTGGCGCCGGGCACAAGCTTCAGCATGTCGGCCGCCTTGTTGCCGATATTCTGCGCGCGGGCGTGGCACGCCATATGCAAAGTCACGCCGCCATCGAGCGTCCCCATGCCTTCGGCCAATCCTTCGTTGCGAGCAATGGCGACAATGTATTCAGTGATATCGAAGCTATGTGCCGCCAACCGCGCCACCGCGGCATCCTCGGGCAGCAGGAGCGGCCATTCTAGCTTGAGCATCAGTGCGCAGCTCGGTACCAAGGCTACGACGTCATAGCCCTTGTTGATCCACTTTCCAAGCTCGGCGGCGGTTTTCTTGGCACTCTCGGCAACCCGGGCAATATCGCCCTGCTCAAGCTGCGGCATGCCGCAGCAGCGCGGATACACCACCTCACAGGTCACGCCGTTATGGGCGAGAACCTTCAGCGCCGCTTCACCGATGGCGGGGGAATTGTAATTGGCGAAGCAGGTGGCATAGAGCGCGACCTTGCGCCCTGCGGCCGGCGCTGCGCGGTTCACCGGTGGCGGGTTCTTATGGGCACGGCGCAGAAATGTCGGGTTGCGATATTGCGGCAGGCGCGCCTTGCGGTGAATACCGGCGAGTTTTTCCATCAGCAAGCGACCTAGGCGATTGCTTTTTTTTGCCCCCCAATTCATCAGCGGCGCGAGAAAGCGCGCAAGACGTCCATTCTTATCGGTTTCTGCGAGGCGCGGGCTGGCCGAGGTTGGGGCCTGCCCGTCGCGATGCTGCTTGGCGCGATAGCGCAACATCAGATGCGGAAAGTCGATATTCCATTCATGCGGCGGGGTGTAGGGACACTTGGTCATGAAGCACATGTCGCATAGCGTGCAGGCATTGACGACGCTGGCAAAATTCTTCGATGCAACGCCATCAACTTCACCGGTCTTTGAGTCGTCTATCAGATCGAACAGGCGGGGAAAGGAATCGCATAGGCTGAAACAGCGCCGGCAGCCATGGCAGATGTCGAACACCCGGCGCATTTCCGCATCGAGCGCTGGCGCGTCGAAAAACTCTGGATCGCGCCAGGCGACGGGATGGCGCGTCGGCGCGCCGGGATCCACGGCCATCTCTCTTGCCAGTCTAGTTGCGCGCGGCGGCAGTCAGCGCAGTGGGGCTCCCGACCGAACCCGGCAGGAGCCCCGGCGCCATGTGCCTAGGTTCGATTAAAGAGAATCGAGAGCTTGTTGGAAGCGGCCGGCGTGAGATTTCTCGGCTTTGGCGAGAGTCTCAAACCAGTCGGCGATTTCATCGAAGCCTTCATCGCGCGCGGTGCGCGCCATGCCGGGATACATATCGGTATATTCGTGAGTCTCGCCGGCCACGGCGGCGGCAAGATTGTCCGACGTGTCGCCGATCGGCAAGCCGGTCGCTGGATCTCCGGTCTCCACCAGATAGTCTAGATGGCCGTGCGCATGGCCGGTTTCGCCCTCGGCGGTGGAGCGAAATACGGTCGATACATCGTTGAAACCTTCAACATCCGCCCGGCGCGCGAAATAGAGATAGCGCCTGTTCGCCTGGCTCTCGCCCGCGAAAGCGTCTTTCAAATTTTGTTCGGTCTTGGAATCCTTCAATGCCGGCATCGGTTTCTCTCCCAATTTGCTGTGTTCTCTAAGCGACGCCTGCGACAGTTATCCGCCGTGGCTTTATGCTAGACAGCCTTATATGCCCTAGGCGAGCGCCGTCGTCAAGCTATTTTAGAATGATTCTAAATACTTATAACGATGCCGCCCTGCGTCACTATTCGAATACACGGAGAAGGGTCGCGGCCGGCGGGTTGCCGGGCGCCGTCGCTACGCGGCAGGAGCGACGTTTTTGACGCGAATGATGATGTCGATGCGCGAAATCTCAGCTCCTTCGGGGAGGGCGGGCAATTCACCGATAGCGACATTGTCGCCGGAGACGTCGCGTAATTTTCCGCTATCCTCGAAATACAGGTGATGGTGGGCGCTGATATTGGTGTCGAAATAAGACCGGCCGGCATCGACGACCAATTCCCGCAACAGTCCTGCGGCGGTGAATTGATGCAACGTGTTGTAGACGGTGGCGAGAGAGACACTGACTCCCTGGCCGAGCGATTCGGAATGGAGTTGTTCGGCGGTGACGTGCCGGTCGCTGCCCGAAAACAGCTGCCGCGCGAGCGACAGGCGTTGGCGCGTCGGCCGCAGGCCGGCATCGCGGACCAACTCGACAAAATCGTTCGATGTCACGGCTTGGCGCATATCTTGTCTTGGTTAATGGGATTTGTTTGCATATTCCGCCGCACAACATAGAGCAGAACAACCCTAAATCAAGAAGGGATCAAAACTTACTGCCCGAGAGATGGTTTTCCGCCGTCCGAGGCAGGCGTTAGTCGCCCGTTACCATGCGGCTGACGAGTTCCTTTACCGATGGAATGAAGCCGTTGGAGTAAAAAGGATCCGTCGCAAATTGGTAAGCGCCGTGGCCGGAGAACATCAGTTGATCCTCGACATCGTCTTCGTCATGGATGATCACCTGTAGAGTTTTTTGGATGCAAAAGCTGCGCGGGTCGGCCTTCTTGCCGGTGGTGAAGTCGGAGTTTGTCGACCAGTTGCTGAACCGGCAGGATGACAGGCACCCCATGCAGGCCGCCTGATCGTTGCGGATTTCCCGTGCCTTGTCGTCGGTTACAAATATTAGCGTCGAATCGGGTGTTTTCATGACCCGTTCGAAGCCGTTTCTCAGCCATTCCTGCGCGCGCTTGAAATCGCCCTTGGTCAGGTAAAACGACCGACCGCGCGGGCCCGGAGTGAGTTTTTGGTCATGGTCGCCGAGCGGCTCCGAGGTGAACGCCACTTGATGCTGCTCGCGTTGTTCCAGGTCGTTGATAAACTTATTTCTGACGGCTGAAGAATAGAACCCGGTGGGGCTGAACTTGTTGAGGCCGACATCGCCTTTTTTCAGGGTCAACAGGCGGCGCTTCCAGCTTTCGGATATCGGGCTTTCCTTGGTCACCAACGGACGGGTGCCGAATTGGAAGGCGATCGGGCCGATTTCCGGATTATCGATCCAATCCTGCCACTCGCGCAGATACCAAACGCCACCGGCCATGATGATCGGCACTTTTTGCAGGCCGATGCTGTTCATCAGGGTGCGCAGATCGCGCACGCGCGGATAGGGATCTTCCGGATGGTTTGGATCTTCACTGTTGGAGAGGCCGTTATGACCACCGGCGCGCCACGGGTCCTCATAGACCACACCGCCGAGCAAATCTGAGAATTTGTGATAGGCGCGTTTCCACAGCGCCCGGAACGCCCGGCCGGAGGAAACGATGGGGTAATAATGCACCTGATATTGATTGGCTATCTCGGCGATTCGGTACGGCATGCCGGCGCCGCAGGTGACGCCGTGAATGAGGCCCTTGCCGCGCTCCAGTATGGCGCGCAGGATTCTTTCACTGGCCGCCATCTCCCATAGGATGTTCATGTGCAGGCGGCCTTCGCCACCGGACGATTCATGCGCGATGCGGGCTTGCGCCAAGCCGCCTTCAACCGCGTATTTCACCAACTCTTCATGGCGTTCGCGGCGTGTCCGGCCGTGATAGATTTGCGGTATCGTCCGGCCGTCCGCGCCGTAAGAATCGGCGTTGACACCCGAGAACGTCCCGACCGCGCCAGCCGCCGCCCACGCGCCTGAAGACAGCCCATTGGTCACGCCAATGCCCTTGCCGCCCTCGATCAATGGCAGCACTTCTCTGCCAGAAACAATCAGTGGATGAAGCGCCTTCATTTCATCCTCTCTGTTTAATTTGGCAACCGGGCGGACAATTTTTTGCCGATGTGTGCCGCATGCCACCCGTCTGCGCTTAAAGATAAATTTGGGCGTCTCACCGCCCACGTCAAGTCCCCGTCAAGCCCAGTCAAGCCCTAGCAGAGCCCAAGTCAAGCACGCGTCAGACCCGCAGCATAATCATAACGGATTATGCTGCGGGTCCGCGAGCTTTGATTGTCTGGGCTAACCGGCCTCAGCTTGCTGGCTGATGTCCTCGCCGGTCTCCTGGTTGACGACCTTCATGCTGAGTTTGATCTTGCCACGGTCGTCGACGCCCAACACCTTGACTTTGACCATGTCGCCCTCTTTCAGCACGTCGCTCACCGAGCCGATCCGACCGGCCGCGACTTCGCTGATATGAACGAGGCCGTCGCGCTTGCCGATAAAATTCACAAACGCGCCGAAATCCATGATCTTCACGACCTTGCCGTCATAGATCTCACCTATTTCAGGCTCCGCGATAATATCGCGAATCATGGCAATCGCGGCTTCGCCGGCCGCGGCTTCCACCGCGGCGACCTTGATCGTGCCGTCATCCTCGATGTCGATCTTGGTGCCCGTGGTCTCGCAGATTTCACGCACCACTTTGCCGCCCGGGCCGATAATTTCGCGGATGCGATCTTTCGGCACGGTGATCGTCGTGATGCGCGGCGCCGTGTCGCTCACCGTGTCGCGCGCCGATCCGATCGCTTTGACCATTTCACCCAAAATGTGAAGCCGGCCCTCATTCGCCTGTTCCAGCGCCACCCGCATGATCTCCTCGGTGATGCTGGTGATCTTGATATCCATCTGCAACGAGGTGATACCGTTTTCCGTTCCGGCCACCTTAAAATCCATGTCGCCGAGATGGTCCTCGTCGCCGAGAATATCGCTCAACACGGCATAGTCATCGCCCTCTTTGATCAGCCCCATGGCGATGCCCGCTACCGGACGGGCCAGCGGAACGCCGGCGTCCATCAGCGACAAGGAGGTACCGCAAACGGTCGCCATCGAAGACGAGCCGTTCGATTCGGTAATCTCCGAAACCACACGGATGGTGTAGGGAAATTCCTCAGGCGTCGGCAGCAGCGGATGAACGGCGCGCCAGGCGAGCTTGCCATGGCCAATTTCGCGCCGGCCGGGGCCGCGTAGAAAGCGTGCCTCGCCCACCGAATAGGGTGGAAAATTATAATGCAGCATGAAGCGCTCACGGTATTCGCCGTCGAGCACATCCATGATTTGCTCATCCTGGCCGGTGCCGAGCGTGGCGACCACCAGTGCTTGTGTCTCGCCCCGGGTAAAGAGCGCCGAGCCGTGACTGCGCGGCAGGATGCCGACTTCGCTCACGATCTGGCGCACATCCCGTGTGCCGCGCCCGTCGATACGGTTGCCGGTTTTTATAACCTCGGAGCGCACGATGTCGCGTTCGATATCCTTGAGGATCGAGCCCATATCTCCCGGCGTCTCGCCATCGCCATCGGCCAAGCTTTCGGCGACCGACTTTTTCACGCTGCTAATGCGGTCCTGACGTTCGGATTTCGCCTGGATGGCATAGGCTTCGCGCAGGCCGTCAGTTGCCAAGCCGCAGATCTTGGCGACCAGGTCCGCGTCCTTCTCGATGCTCGGGACGTCCCACGGTTCCTTCGCGCAGGCTTCGGCAAGCTCGATGATCACATCGAATACCGGTCGCATTTCAGCATGGCCGAAGGTAACTGCGCCGAGCATGATGTCTTCGTTCAGCTCTTTGGCTTCGGATTCGACCATCAGCACACCGTCTTGCGTGCCGGCAACCACCAGGTCGAGCGCCGATTCGAGGCGCTCCCCTGTTGTCGGATTGAGAACATATTCGCCGTTGATATAACCCACCCGGGCGCCGGCAATCGGGCCCATGAAGGGAATGCCGGAAATGGTTAGGGCGGCGGAAGCGCCGACCATTGCGACCATATCTGGATCGTTTTCCATATCGTGCGAGACAACCGTACAGATAACTTGCGTTTCATTGCGGAAGCCAGCGGCAAACAGCGGCCGGATCGGCCGGTCAATCAGGCGGCAGACCAGCGTTTCTTTTTCGCCGGGCCGTCCTTCGCGCTTAAAAAATCCACCGGGAATTTTCCCTGCGGCAAATGCTTTTTCTTCGTAATTGACGGTGAGGGGGAAGAAATCCACGCCCTCGCGCGGGGTCTTTTGTGCCACCACGGTGCACAGCACGGCCGTCTGGCCGTAGGTCACCATCACGGCGCCATCGGCCTGGCGCGCCATTTTGCCGGACTCGATGACCAGCGGGCGCCCGCCCCATACCGTTTCTTTTCTCGTAACATTAAACATAGTCTATTTCCCTTTTCCTGCGGCCGATGCGCCCCATGCGCTCCGCCCCGCTCGAGCAGACCAGGATGGTCCCCTCGTCTATTTCATTGGCCGCGACATTCTGTCCTGAGCCAATGAACCAAATGGCAATTGCCCGCGCCTTGTGCGCCGTAGCTCAGCCTCAGACATCTGACGTCTGCATCTTCAGTCGTACCGGTGAAGATAGGCTGCGAAGTCAGTCAAAAACTTACTTACGCAGACCCAAGCGCTGGATCACGTCGGCATAACGCTTGGTGTCTTCGCGCTTGAGATAATCCAACAAACTGCGGCGCCGGCTCACCATTTTCAGGAGGCCGCGGCGCGAATGCCGGTCTTTTTTATGGGTTTTAAAATGCCCCGTTAGATTGTTGATGCGCTCGGTCAAGATTGCGACCTGCACCTCCGGGGAGCCGGTATCACCGGCCGTTTTTCCGAACTCTCCCATGAGCACGGATTTCCGCTCAGCGGTAATCGACATCTCTTACTCCAATTCTTAAAGGTTGAAGACGCGAAGCGACCTGAGGTTGCCCATTTCAATTCTGGCCAAAGCCACAAGACGCCCGCTATATGTGGCGCGGATGGTTTCGATATCCGCACCCTTTACTGCTATTACCTGGCCACATCGTAGCCGGTGCGCGTCACTTTCAGTCAATTCCAATGCCGGGATGTCGGCCAGCGGGGCCTCGACCGGAAGAACGTGCGCAGCAAGGCGCGCACTATGCACGAGCGACTCTACTATATCCAGCGAAATCGCGGCGTTTTCGGTAAATGGGCCGACTGCAGAGCGGCGCAACGCCGAAACATGGCCAAAAGTGCCAAGACACTGTGCGATATCGCGCGCTAAGGCCCGAATATAGGTACCTTTACCGCAGATGACGTCGAAACAGGCTGTTTCTTCGTCATTTTCAACCAGCAACAGGCTGTCTACGCGTATTTGCCGGGGTTCAAGCGTGACCGGCTTGTTGGCTCGCGCCAAGGCATAGGCGCGTTGTCCATTAACTTTCAGGGCCGAATATTTGGGCGGCATTTGACTGATTTCGCCAATAAATTTCGGTAAAACCCTGTCAATATCCTGGCGCGACGGGCGAATATCGCTGGTCCCGACAATCTCGCCTTCGCTGTCATCGGTATCGCGCGCCTCGCCCCATTTCAATGTGAAACGGTAGCCTTTGGTTCCGAGCATGACATAGGCCACCGTTTTGGTGGCTTCGCCGATGGCAATCGGCAAAACGCCGGTGGCGAGCGGGTCTAGCGTGCCGCCATGGCCAACTTTATGTCCGCCAGTGAGTCGTTTTATCCGGCCGACAACTTGCGCCGAGCTGCGGCCCGGCGGTTTGTCGATGATCAGCCAGCCATTGAGGCGCGCCGTTGCGCCGGCAGGCTCATTCATTGGGCGGCGATACTTCTTTCAGGAGTTCGTCGATGAAGCTCGATTCATCGAACGAACTGTCGAGCACAAATTCAAGCGCCGGCGCGTGCCGTAGCTTCACCCGCCGGGCAACTTCGGAGCGCAGATAAGGCGCTGCGCGTGACAGCGCCTCGACAACCGGTACACCGTCGCCGCCACCCAATGGCATGACAAACACTCTAGCTTTCTTGAGATCGGGTGAAGCACGAACTTCGGTGACCGTGATCGGGGTGGTGCTTAATATAGGATCGCGAATCGGCGCGCGCGCGAACGTGTCGGTCAGCGCTTCACGCAGGAGCTCGCCGACCCGCAATTGGCGCTGACTGGGAGCGCGCGATTTTGGTGCATTGCCACGTGCCATGGTTCAAGCCTCCATCGCGTGGAGCGACATATCTTAAATCGCTCCTGGATCAGGAATCGAGCGTGCGCGCGACTTCCTCGACTTCATAAAATTCCATGACGTCGTCCTGTCGCAAATCCGAGTAATTTTCGAATGACATACCGCATTCGAATCCTTCTTTGACCTCACGCACATCATTTTTGAAACTCCGCAAGGTCTTCAGCGTGCCGTCGTGGATCACGATATCGTCGCGCAGCAGCCGCACCTTTGCGCCGCGCCGGGCCAAGCCATTGGTAACCCGGCAACCGGCGACCTTGCCGACTTTGCCGACGTCGAATATTTCGAGAATTTGCGCATTGCCAAGCTTGTGTTCGTGCAACGCCGGTTTGAGCATGCCTTCGAGCATCGCCTTGGTGTCATCGACAATATTGTAGATGATGGCGTAGTCGCGAATTTCGACGCCATCGCGCTGCGCCAATTCCCGAGCTTGCGGATTGGCACGCACATTGAAGCCGATGATGTGGGCATTTGAAGCGCTCGCCAGAACCACGTCCGATTCAGTAATGCCGCCAACACCGGCGTGGAGGACCTGAACCGAGACCTCGTCGGTCGATAAATTCTCAAGCGCGCTCCTCACAGCCTCCACAGAACCATGCACATCGCCTTTGATGACCATCGGCAGCAGTTCCAGTCCGTCCTCGCCGGCCTGCAGGAACATTTGGTCCACATCGATCAGCGCTGCGCTGCGGGCGGTAGCGTCATCACGGGCACGCATGCTGCGGAATTCGGTAATTTCACGGGCGCGCCGCTCACTGTCCACGACGACAAATTCGTCGCCGGCGCTTGGCGGGCCGTTGAAACCGAGCACTTCCACCGGGGTCGAGGGCAATGCCTCAGAGCGGTTTTGCGCGCGCTCATCTGTCATCGCGCGCACCCGGCCCCATTGCGAGCCGGCGACGACGATGTCGCCGACATGAAGCGTGCCACGCTGCACCAAGCACGTACAAACGACGCCGCGTCCGCGATCCACTCGCGATTCGATCACCACGCCGTCGGCGTCGCGATTCGGGTTGGCAGCAAGTTCGAGAATTTCCGATTGTAGGATGATGGCTTCTTCAAGCTTGTCAAGATTGGTCTTTTGAATCGCCGAAACTTCGACGGACAACACATCGCCGCCCATTTCTTCGGTGACGATTTCGTGCTGCAGCAGCTCTTGGCGTACGCGGTCCGCCTTGGCATCGGGCCGATCCATCTTGTTGATGGCGATGATCATGGGCGCGCCGGCTGCGCGTGCATGGTTGATCGCCTCGACCGTCTGCGGCATGACGCCGTCATCGGCGGCGACAACTAATACAACGATATCCGTGAGCTTGGCGCCGCGCGAGCGCATCTGCGTAAACGCGGCATGGCCCGGCGTATCGATAAAAGTAATGCGCACATCATTGGCAATCTGCACCTGATAGGCGCCGATATGCTGCGTGATTCCGCCGGCTTCGCCCGATGCGATATCGGTCGCGCGCAACGCGTCAAGAAGCGATGTCTTGCCGTGATCGACATGGCCCATCACGGTAACCACAGGCGGGCGAGAAACCTGACTACCGGCCTCATCCGAATCGCCTGACAGGCCGAGTTCCACGTCCGAAGCGCTTACTCGTTTGATTTTGTGGCCAAACTCATGCACCACCAGTTCCGCGGTATCGCCTTCAATGCTCTGGGAAATTGAGGCAGCGATGCCCATTTGCATGAGCTTCTTCACAACCTCGAAGCCGCGGACCGCCATCCGGTTGGCAAGCTCCTGCACGGTGATTGTTTCGGGTATCACCACTTCGCGCACAACAGGCCCGGCCTCTTCACCGCCGCCGGCTTCCGCGGCCGTGCGACGCTCGCGCTCGCGTTGGCGTTTCAGTGATGCCAGGCTACGGCTGCGTTCGTCCTCACCACCGGTTTCGAGGGCTCGCGAAACCGTTAGCTTGGCGCTGCTGCGGCGATTGGCGTCGCGATCCCGTTTGCCGGCTGACGGTGGGCGGCGAACTTCGATACGCCGGCGGCCGCGTCTTGGCGCGTCCTCTTCTTCGGCGGTCGCTTGGCGTTTGACGCCCGGTCGCTCGCTGCCGGTTGAGCTCTGCTCCTCACCTGCTACCTCTCCCGGCACGGTGAGCCGGCGGGCAGCTTTTTCCTCCGCTTGGCGGCGTTTTTCCTCTTCCGCCGTGCGCCGGGCTTCTTCCTCAGCGGCTCGGCGTTCGGCCTCTTCACGCTCGACCGCCCGGGTCTGATCCTCTTCCGCTCGAAGCGCCGCCTCGACTTCAGCTTGCTGGCGTTTTTGCCCCTCTTCTTTGACGGCGGATTCTACTGCACGGGCACGGGTGGCTTTTTCCTCGTTCGTCAGGGTTCTCAAAACAACGCGTGATTTGGGTGTGTCGTGCCCGCTCTCGGTTGTTGTGGGCGGCAACTCGGCGGTTTTACTGACGGCGGGTTCAGCCGCTTTCAAGGTTCCGCCGGCGCGCGCCTGCGTCGGCGTCTTGCTGACACCGCCAGCCTGGCTGATGTTGCGTTTTTTGCGGACCTCGACGGCAACCGACCGGCTACGGCCATGCGAAAAACTTTGCCGCACCTGACCTGCGTCGGCGGACTGATTTCCCTCCGGCCGCCCCTGGCGTTTTAACGACAGAGGCTTCTTCTCCCGGCCGCTTTCGGTAGTGCCGTCGTCGCTCATTCGCTTCCTACTCGATCCGCAAATTCGTTTTGCTGTTTAGCCGATGGGGACCCGACGTCGATATCCCATTTCTCCGTCGGCAGGCGCGATTCTCCAATGGCGCGAAAGCCAGCGAGACGGCCGCATTCGCGCAAAAACATATCGCACAAACGCGACGGACGAAGCGCCACATGCACCGCGTCGGCACGTCCGAGAGCATGCGATAATTCACCGCGTGTAAACATCTCCACCGCGGGCAGGCCATTGGCAAGCGCCCGTAATCGTGCGCGGGCGGGTGCCGCGCCGTCAGTGGCCTGCACCAATACCGCCGCCCGCTGGATACTCAAATCAGCGCGAACCTGATCATGCCCGATGGCGATGGCGCCGGCGCGTGAACTGAGGCCGAGATAATTGAGGGCGCGTGCGCCAAGTTGCTCACTCACCTGCTCGGCCAGTTCCTCTTCCAGTGTAACGGCGGCGCGCGCTGCTCGGGCGAAACTGCCATTTTTTCGGGCTTCGTCTAGCGCCGCTCGGTTCGCGCTTAACCATAATCCCCGGCCGGGCAGGCGTTCAGCCAGATCGGGAACGATTCTATTGTCCGGGCCGGCGACAAAGCGGATGAGGTGTGCCGTCGAGCATTCGCGCCGCGACAGGATGCAGCGTCGCTGCTTGGCGGGCGAACCCTCCCCTGCGCGCGGTGCTTGGGCCGGGCTGCTACCGCGCGGTTTCCGCACGCTATTTGGTTTCGTTCTGCTCACGGCGAATCTATTTCCTCGCTCCGCACCGCACTGTCGTCTTCCGTCGCCGAGGCCGTCGACGGCTCCGCAGCTTCGCCTTCTTCCCCTCCCGAATCTGCGTCCGGTTCAGTTGGTTCGTCGTCAAACCAGTGCGCCCGTGCAGCCATGATGATGGCGTTCGCATTATCGAGATTGGGTGCGATAGCGCCCAATATTTCGATCAACTCATCGCCGGCGAGATCGCCGAGATCGTCCAATGTTTTAATTTCCGCTTCGCCGAGGACGACCAGCGCTACCGGGCTCAGACCCTCAAGTTCGGCCAATTCATCCTGCACGCCCAACGCGATGCGTTTTTCAGACAATTCGTTATTGAGATTTTCCACATACTCCGTCGCGCGGCGCCGAAGTTCCTCGGCGATCTCCTCGTCGAAACTCTCCACCGAGGCCAATTCTTCGGTCGGTACGAATGCCACTTCCTCGACACTGGCGAACCCTTCGCTGACCAGCAAATGGGCGATCACATCGTCGACGTCGAGCGCCTGCATGAACAGTTCGGTTCGGCTGCGGACTTCCTCCTGGCGGCGATCCGATTCTTCCGCTTCGGTCAATATGTCGATGTCCCACCCCGACAGCTGGGAAGCCAGCCGAACATTTTGACCGCGCCGGCCGATGGCTAAGCTGAGCTGATCATCGGGCACCACGACTTCAATTCGCTTGGCCTCTTCGTCGAGGACGACCTTGGATACTTCCGCCGGCGCCAAGGCGTTGACGATCGAGGCGGCAGGATCGGGCGACCATTGGATAATGTCGATTTTCTCGCCTTGCAGCTCGCTGACCACTGCCTGAACGCGTGAGTCTCGCATGCCGACGCAGGCGCCTACCGGGTCGATGCTGGCGTCGTTCGAAAAGACGGCAATTTTCGCACGGCTGCCGGGATCCCGCGCGACCGACTTAATCTCGATGATGCCATCATAAATTTCAGGCACTTCCTGGGCGAATAATTTGGCCATGAAGTTGGGATGGGTGCGCGAGATGAAAATCTGCGGCCCGCGCTGTTCGCGCCGGACATCGTAAATATAGCCGCGCACCCGGTCGCCATTGCGGAACGATTCGCGTGGCAGCAAATCCTCGCGCCGGATAACGCCTTCGCCGCGGCCGAGATCGACAGTCACGCCACCAAATTCGGCACGCTTGACCAAGCCGCTGGCAATTTCGCCGACACGGTCCTTGTATTCTTCATACTGGCGTGCGCGCTCGGCCTCGCGAACCTTTTGCACGATCACTTGTTTGGCGGTTTGCGCGGCGATGCGCCCAAAATCGATCGGCGGCAAGGCATCTGCCAAGTAATCGCCGATTTGCGCGGCAGGATTGCGCTCTTGCGCGCTCGGAATGCTGATCTGGGTGGATTCGTTTTCCACCGGATCTGCCACTTCGAGATAGCGCATCAATCGAATTTCGCCGGTTTCGCGATCAATTTCGGTGCGGATATCATGTTCCTGGCCATACTTACGCTTGCCGGCATGAGTAATCGCCTCCTCCATCGCCTCAAGCACGAGATCGCGCTCGATACCTTTTTCTCGCGCTACCGCATCAGCAACCTGCAGTAGCTCGTGGCGAGCTAGACCAACTGTTTCCGTTTCCATTTGCTCTACATCCGTTTCTGCGACTCGGCGGCCGCAATCAATTCATCCGTCAGTATCAATTTAGCTTTTTTTATGGTCTCGAACGGCACCACTGCACTGCCATCGTCGACAGAAATCCGCACATTGCCGTTTTCCACGCCGAGTACCTGCCCGCGGAAGCGCATGCGGCCGTCGATCGGCGCCGTCATTTCAATCTTTGCGTGGAAGCCGGCGAAGCGTTCGAAATCGCTGATCCGTGTCAACGGGCGGTCCAGGCCGGGCGAACTGACCTCCAGAGTATAGGCGCCGCCGATGGGGTCTTCGACATCGAGCAAGGCGGAGATCGATCTGCTCGCGCTTGCGCAATCGTCCACTGTCAGCGGCTCGTGGTCTTGTCGTTCAATCATGATCTGAAGGGTCGGGCGTCCGGAGCCGCCGCAGCGCACACGGACCAGCTCAAAGCCAAGGGCTTCAAGAGACGGTGCGATCAACTCCTCGACACGGTGCGTCTGTTCCATGGTTGCACCACATCGCTAACGTGCCGACAGCACAAATGAAAAAGCGGGCCCGCGGCCCACCTCAATCTTCATCACAAAGACCAACCTCGTTAATAATTGCGCCTAACCTATATCTGTTTTGGCCGATGCTTCAAGCGCTTTATGGATAGCTGCCGTATCGCGCCTCCGCCGCGGCCTATGGCCGGCGCAGGTAACGCAGAAAAATCGACGCTCTCCCAGCTTCGCGCGCTTTTTGTTCGTAGCGTGTTTCAGGCCAATCTTCAGGCCGATCGCTCCAGTCCTGCGCGCGCTCTGCCAGCCAGTTAAAGCGCCGTTCCCGGTGCATGTGCAACAGCGTCCAACGAGCGAGTTCCGCATGGTCGGTGGCAAACCTGAATTCGCCGCCGGTGGTAAGAATATCGGCGCAGCGGGCGATTATTTCGGGGCTAACGATGCGCCTTTTGTGATGCCGTTTCTTCGGCCATGGATCGGGAAAAAGCATCGCCAGCCGCGACAACTGTCCGGCGCCAAGGCGGGCCAGTAAGAGACGTGCGTCGTCGGGGAAGATTCTGATATTGGCCAGGTTATCCTCTGCGATCCGGCTAAGCAGCGCGGCAACACCGTTCATAAAGGGCTCGCAGCCGATGAAACCGACATCAGGGCGGCGAGTCGCTTGCCACGCCAAATGCTCGCCGGCGCCAAAACCGATTTCGAGCCAGACTTCATTGATGCCCGCGCCGAAATAGCCGCGCGGGTCGATGACATCCGCGCTCTCCTCTAAATCGATTTTAATTTCCGGCAGTAGGTCGCGCACGAGCGCCTGGCGTTTGGGGCGCAATTTGTGGCCCCGGCGGCGGCTGAAAACTAGACTGCGGCGAACTTCCTTGTCTGTTGTCCCGTTGCCGGTCATTCCCTTGTCGCCAGTCACGTGATGCGGCGCTTAGGCGAGGGCGCGCTGCAACTCCGCGGCCAAATCGGTCCGCTCCCAGGAAAAGCCGCCATCAGGCTCCGGCTCACGGCCGAAATGGCCGTATGCCGAGGTGCGCGCATAGATCGGCCGGTTAAGTTTCAAATGCTCACGAATGCCGCGTGGCGTGAGGTCCATCGCGTCGCCGAGAGTCGCAGCGAGTTTGCCTTCGTCAACCTGACCGGTGTCGTGGGTATTGACATAGATCGACAGCGGTTTGGCCACGCCAATGGCGTAGCTGAGCTGAATCGTGCAGCGCTCAGCGAGTTCCGCGGAGACGATATTTTTCGCCAGATAGCGTGCCGCATAGGCTGCCGAGCGGTCGACCTTTGATGGGTCCTTGCCGGAGAAAGCGCCACCGCCATGCGGCGCGGAGCCGCCATAGGTGTCGACAATGATCTTGCGCCCGGTCAGGCCGGCATCGCCGTCAGGCCCGCCGATCACAAACCGCCCGGTCGGATTGACGTAAAATTCCTCCTCCGGGCACATCCAGCCGTCCGGTAGCACATTGACCACATGCGGGCGCACGATTTCACGCACCTGTTCCTGGTTGAGGTTCGCCGAATGTTGGCTCGACACAACGACAGACGCCGCGCCGACAGGCATTCCATTTTCGTAGCGCAGCGTCACCTGGCTTTTTGAATCCGGCAGCAAGCCTGGCTCGGCGCCGGAATGGCGGACTTCGGCGAGCGAGCGTAGAATCGCGTGTGAGTAATGGATGGCGGCCGGCATGAGCACATCTGTCTCGCGGCACGCATAGCCGAACATGATGCCCTGGTCGCCGGCGCCTTCATCCTTGTTGCCAGAGCCATCCACACCCATCGCGATATCGCCGGATTGCGAATGGACATGAACCTCGACATGGGCGCGCGCCCAATGAAAGCCGTCTTGCTCGTAGCCGATCTGCCGCACGGCTTCGCGCGCCACATCTTCCATCACGTCATGGGTAATTGATTCAGGGCCACGCACTTCGCCGGCCAAGACAATGCGATTCGTCGTTACCAAGGCTTCGCAGGCGACGCGCGCTTCAGGCTCGCGCCCCAGGAACGTATCGACAATGGCATCGGAAATGCGGTCGCACACCTTGTCGGGATGGCCCTCCGAAACGGATTCGCTGGTAAATAGGTAATTGGATAATGTCAAAAAAACTGACTCCCCTTATTTCAGCCCGAATCTTTTCCAGATATTGCCGAACTTCGACCAGATGCGACGATCCTGCCGCACCGGTTTGTGGCAATCTTTAGCGAGACGGTCAAGCGCTTTGCCCGCCCGCGGGAGGAGTAAAGGGAAACGCAGAGTAGGTTAGTCGCCGTCGCTGCTTTTATCGACCGATGCGGGCTTGGCGACGGCTTTTACCAGCTCGAATACCCGTTTTCGCACGCTCGGATCGGTAATCCGATAATACGCCCGTACCAGTTCAAGTGTTTCGCGTTTGACGAGCGGATCGCCTTGGAAAGAGGCGATCTTAACATCCTCCAGTCCGGGAGATTTACTCGCAGTAATTTCGACCGGTAAATCGTCGAAAAAATAAGAAACGGGAATGTCGAGAACTTGCGATAATTGATAGAGACGGCTGGACCCGATTCGATTCGTCCCACGCTCGTATTTTTGCACTTGTTGAAAAGTCAAACTTATTGCCTTGCCGAGTTTTTCCTGGCTCATGCCGAGTAACGTACGGCGCAATCGGACGCGTTTACCAACGTGAATGTCTATCGGGTTTGGGTGAAGTGCCATAGGTTCTCTGTGTTTGAACTAATTAATAATTATAAACGCCATCGAGTAGCGTTTTGAGATACAAAGGAAAGCAGTAAACGAAACCATCAACGACAGTTTCTCTTACCCTATTTTAATTTATTATGTCAACAACCGCATGATTACGCCGAGTATTGTTAGGACTAGAATTACTCAATTATATTAAGTTTATTGAACAGCGTTATCTCGTTTCACGAATGGCGCGCCAATATACTATGCCGAGTGAAATTAATAGAACTAGGATCATTGTCCTGTCGCCCATAATTGCATATGGCGTACGCCCTAGCGCTCTCGGTAGGGCGGCCTGTAAAATCCCCTCGGTGCCGAGTTCAAGACGCCCCACATAGCGGCCCAACGGATCGACGACGGCAGATATTCCGGTATTGGCAGCGCGCACCAGGGGCAATCCTTCTTCAACCGCCCGAAGCCGTGCCGCCTGTAAATGCTGATAGGGCCCTGCAGTATTGCCGAACCAGCCGTCATTGGTGATGTTGAGCAGCCACCCGGGCCGGCTATCGCCCGCCGTTACCTGACCGGGAAATATCGCTTCATAGCAAATCAGCGGGCTGAAAGACGGCAGACCAGGAACGGTTAGCGTTTGGGCACCCGGTCCCGCCGAGAAATCCACATTGCCATGGGTGAGTTTGGCGAAACTCATGATGCTTCTGAGCGGCATATATTCGCCGAACGGAACCAAATGCTGCTTGTCGTAAGTGGCGTTCAGGCCGCCGCTGGCATCAATCGCATGCAAGCTATTCCACAAAATCGGAGTCTCGCCGGGTTTGCCGTCGCGGCGCAGTGCGCCGGTGAACAACAAGCCGCCTTCAGGCACGGCGGCGGCGAGCCAGGCCGCCAGCTTCGGGTTATGGCTGACATCGTAAGGCACAGCTGTTTCCGGCCAAATGACGTGGCTGAAGGAGCCGGGTTGCACGGCCAGCGTCATGCGCAGATGCTTCTCCATCGATGCCTGCCGTACATCGGCGCGCCACTTTAGTCGCTGAGGAATATTGGCTTGGACGATCAGCAGCTTTACGCCCTCAAGCGCGCTGGGATGTTGCACCGCAAGACGAACGGTTCCGCCGATCCAAATCGCCGCCAGGACGAGGATCATCGCGGCCGGTGCGCGCCAGTTTCTCACGGTTTCCGTTCCCTCCGCGGTCTGCCGGCGCTCTGCCAGAAGGGCTGGCGCCGCCGCCGCCAGAATGGTGAAAAAACTGAGGCCGTAGACCCCAGTCACTGCGGCTATCTGAATCATGCCCTCGGATACGGTCCAGGAGGTGCCGATGAGATTCATCGGAAAGCCGCTCAACACGTGGCCGCGCAGCCACTCGGCAACGGTCCAGGCGACGGCAAAGACGAGCAGGCGCGAAAAGCCGGTTCGCCGGCTGAGGAACACAGCCAGCGCGGCGAGCGCCGGAAACAGAGCCAATCCGGCGCTGAGGCCGAGCACCGCCGGCGCCGCCACCCAGGTGAATTTGTCGGGATCGGTCAGCAGCGCCGCGCCGACCCAATAACAGGCGGCAAGAAAATGCCCGAAGCCAAACCACCAGCCTGATAAAGCGGCCCGCCACGGCGAGCGCGCCGCAGCGATCAACCACAACAAGCCGGCGAAAGCTGGCACCAGCAGGGGCAGCGCGTGGGCCGGCGGCAGGGCGCCGGCAGCGGCAACGCCCAAGCAAAATCCGAGCAATGAGCGCCGCCAGCCGTCGAGCGCCGCAACATGGTTGGCGAGCATCAGAATGAAACCGTTCCCGCCACTCGAAAACACGCTGACGGTGCGCCTCGGATTCACGTCGGGTTGGTCTCGCCCGGCGGCACTGCCGCGCTGACGCGCACCCGTTTCACGCGCCTCGGATCGGCGTCGAGGATTTCAAAGGTCAGTCCCGAAGGATGGCTCAGCCGGTCGAGGCGAAGCGGCACCCGGCCGGCCAGGTGCGAGACGAGCCCGCCCACGGTGTCGATATCTTCATCGAGTTCATTGTCTCTGAGTTGCACGCCGAAATGGGATTCCAGCGCCTCGATCTCCGTGCGCGCATCGGCCTCGACGCCGCCGTCGGGAGAAATGCTGAGCGTTGGCGTTGGCACGATATCGTGCTCGTCTTCAATCTCGCCGACGATTTCCTCGACCAGGTCTTCGATCGTGACGAGGCCGTCGGTGCCGCCATACTCATCCACGATGACTGCCATGTGCAGCCGGCTGACCCGCATCTTGGCCAGTAAATCGACGACCGGCATCGATTGCGGAACAAACAGCACGGGCCGGATAATTTGCGACAGCTGAAATTCCTTCGTCCCGCCCCAATAGGACATGACATCGCGGATATGCACCATGCCGACGATTTCATCCAGCGTGTCGCGGTATACCGGCATACGGGAGTGTCCGCCTTGGCGGATCATCTCGACAATATCCTCGAGCGTGGCGCTCTCCTCGATGGCCACGATATCCGGCCGCGGCACCATCGCGTCTTCGGCGTTAAGGCTGCCAAAGCGCAGCAGGTTCATCAGCAGATCCCGTTCTTCCGGCGTAATCTGCTCGGAGATGTCGTCTTCTTCCTCGATCAATTCTTCGAGCGATTCCTGCCACGTTGTGTCGCCATTGCGCGCGAAGGCGCGGACCAGCCAGCCACTTACGGAACGTACAATTGAAGGTTCCGGACGGCCCTCTTCGCTGGTCGAATCCGCCTCGTCTCTAGACGGTGGTTTGTCGCTATCGTTCATCATTTTTCAACCGCGCTGGGTGACGTGTAGGGATTGGCAATTCCGATACCCGCCAGCGTCCGAATCTCAAGTTCCTCCATTGTCTTGGCATCGCTATCGGTGATGTGATCGTAGCCCAACAGATGTAGCACGCCATGTATCACGAGATGGCTCAAATGTTCGCTCAAGCCTATGTCTGAATCCTTCGCTTCCTCGGCGGCTCTTTCGAGTGAAATCACCACATCGCCCAAGACGTCACTTTCAAACGGTGTCGGCGACGGATTGGAGTCCGCATAAGCAAACGCCAGAACATTAGTCGTCTTGTCGACCCCGCGGTACGCAGAATTCAAGCTGCGCAGCAGGATATCGTCGGCCAGTACGACGGCCAGTTCGGTGGCGTCGGACTCGGGCGTCGAGGCCAGCGCCGCCAAGGCTGCATTCCGCGTCACGCGGCGCGCATCAGGAAGCGCGGTCCGCCAGGCTGCGTGGCGTATAGTTACCCCGATCTCCATCTCTGTCTTTGCTGTTCTGCTCCGGGTCCTGCGGGTTCGACCGCACATTGCTGGCCGGGTATTCAATGCGACTGTGATAGACGCCCATGACGAGAACCCGCGTGAATGATTCTTCGATATTGGCAAGGTCGGCAATAGTGAGCGCGCAATCCGATAATTGTCCATCCGCCATTTTCTCGCCGATGATTTTCCCCACCCGTTCCTTCAGCTCTGCCGGGCTCGGGTTCTTGAGCGCTCGGGTCGCGGCTTCGACTGAATCACCCATCATCAGGATGCCCGATTCACGGGTCTGCGGTCGCGGGCCTGGATATCGGTAATCCGCCTCATCGACCGGCCGTCCCGTCACCTGCGCTTGTTCCTGAGCGCGCTGGTAAAAAACGCGCAACAAGGTCGTACCCTGATGTTGCGTCACCGCCTCGATAACCGGCCGCCCCAGGCGATGTGACCGCGCAAGCTCGATGCCTTCGGTAATATGGGAAAAAATGATGCGTGCTGAAAGCTCCGGCGGAAGGCCGTCATGGATGTTGCCATCGCGCTGGTTTTCCGCGAAGTAGACCGGCCGCACCGATTTGCCGATATCGTGATAAAGCGCCATGACGCGGCATTTTAACGCGTTGGCACCAATTGCCTCGGCCGCCGCTTCGGCGAGATTGGCGATCATCACCGAGTGGTGATAAGTGCCCGGCGATTTCATCGCCAGCGCTTTAAGCAACGGATGATCGCCGGTGGCGAGCTCCATCAACCGCACGTCGGTAACTTCGTCGAACACATACTCGAACAGCGGCAGCAAGACCATTGCGAACGCCGCGACCAACCCGCCTGAGACCAGCGCAAACACCAACACGATGGGAATCTCAGCATAGGCCGTGCCGCCGGCGAGAATGAGCACGAGCGGCACCGTCGCTGCTTGGGCGGCGGCCACCGCGGCGCCGACCATGAGCAGGTCCTTGCGATGGCGGCAACGCCGCGCGCCGATGCCGGCAACCAGGACACCGATTAGATAATAAGCGGCAAGCCAGATCCCGCCGTCGGCGTGGTAGGTCACGAGCAGCGAGAGGGTAACGCCGACCATCAGGCTCACCCGCGCATTGACGAATATCGAGACGATCACCGCCGCAAGGGCGACCGGGCTGAGAAACGCCGCAGCCGGGAGGTCGATGCCAATGCCGTCGGCGATGCCACGTCCGGCATAAAGCGCGCCGATGCTGATGAGCCCGGTGGTCGTGACCGAGGCAAGCGTGATGTAACCGGTTTTGCGAGTAAAATGTAGCGGTTGGCGGGCGGAGCGGAAAAAGAACGCACCCAACCCCACCAGTCCGGCGAGAAATACCGCGAACGCCACGCTATCAACCCAACCAAGCCCGCCTTGGCGGGCGTTGTTCAATGCCAACAGGCGCGCCTGCGCGCGCCGCGTAACGCGGTCTCCCTCGCGCACGATCACCTCGCCACGGCCGATATGCATGTTTACTTCTTCGACCGCGGCGAGCGCGGCCTCAGCGGCGCTCTCGGTGGCGGCGGCGTTATAGGTGACGTTTTGATCGGTGAGCGCTAGGGCCGTTTCGAGAATCCAGGTTCGCAAGCTTCGCGCCGAGCCGTACGGCGCCTCTCCTGCTTTGGCGCGCATCATTCGCCATGCCCCGGCGACGTCGATGATGGCGTCGAAATGGAACAGCTTTGCACCGTCCTCGCTGCCGGCACGGCGGAGTTCTATCGCACCGTTCTCGGGCAGCATGGCGCGGTCTTCCATCACCATGCGCTCGGCCGGCAGTGCCAGAAAGTACGACAATGCAGCGCCGGAATCCTCGATCTCCGGCAGCCCTTCGAGCAATTCGAACACCCCGGCATTTACCGGTAAGCCGAGGTCGGCCTCGAAGGCGGCGAGCCGCGCGCCAACCGTCAGGTCGGTTTGCGCCAGACGTGCCTTCACATTCTCAATCGCGACGACGGCATTGTTGCGTCGCTCAAAGATAAACTCGGGATCGTAATCAAAGCGCGGCCGCACCGCCGAACGTGCCTGGGCGCGGCGCAATGCAGTTTCCTCGGGGTCCGCCACTTCCAAGCCACGATCCGCCCGGATGGTGTCCTGGGCAACGCTGCCCAGTGCCGGGGTCGGCAAGTCGGATGAGCCGAACGGCGCAAACAGGGCGGTCATCGCGATAACGAACAGAACCAGCAAGGGCCAATCCAGCAGCGGCCGCGCGATGTTCCAGCGTTCCTCCGCTAGAGCGCGGATTGCCGAGGTGGACAGTAAAGTGCGTTCCGCGTTGAGGCTGCGCTCAAACAGAGTCTCGGATTCTTCCGTCATGTTCTTTGCGCCCCACCGCGGGCGGCCTGCGCTTCCGTCTCGCGTTTTTCGTAGGCACGTACGATGCGCGTGACCAGGGGATTGCGCACAACATCGTCACTGGAGAATCGAATAAATGCCGCACCCTTCATATTCTCGAGTGTATCAACGGCCTCGCCTAATCCGGATCGCGCACCGATCGGCAAATCGATCTGCGACAGGTCGCCGGTGACCACCATCCGGGAATATTCGCCGAGACGGGTCAAAAACATTTTCATTTGCACTGGCGTGGTGTTTTGCGCCTCGTCGAGAATGACGATGGCGTTGGATAGCGTGCGCCCGCGCATGAACGCCAGCGGGGCAATCTCGATGTCGCCGGACTCAAGCCGCTTCAGCACCGCATCTGTTGGCATCATATCGTTCAGCGCGTCGTACAGCGGGCGTAAATAAGGATCGACCTTTTCCTTGATATCGCCGGGCAGGAAACCGAGGCGTTCACCAGCCTCCACGGCGGGGCGCGAAAGTATGATGCGGTCGACCTGGCCGGACAGATACATCGAAACCGCGACAGCGACGGCGATATAGGTTTTTCCGGTTCCCGCCGGGCCGAGGCCGAACACCAATTCGTGCGAGCGCATCGCCTCGATATAGGCGGCTTGGCGCGGCGAGCGCGGTGCGACCGGATGTTTGCGCGTTTGAATCGGTTCGACCTGCGCCCGTGGCGCAGCTCCATCGGCGCTCGCGACCGAGCCGCGCGCGCTGGCCATTCTAATCGCGCCGTCGACAGCGCTGCTGTTCACGGGCTGCCCTTGTTTGAGCTTGTCGTACAATTCATTCAGGACCGTCTTGGCCACGTCCACCTGTTCCGTCGGGCCGGAGATCTCAAGTTCGTTGCCGCGTGAGCCGATGATCACCCCAAGGGCGTGTTCAATTTGCGCGATATGGCGGTCATGTTCGCCGAACAGCATCGCCAGCACCGCGTTATCGTCGAAACGCATATGCGCCTGAGCGCTCGGCGTACCGGACTCGCCGGAATCGCCAGATTCGATAACCGGAAGCTGGCTCAACCGGGTTGCCCTTCGGCGTGCGCCGCCGCCTCATTTGGGGTCTCTGTGGCCGCCCCAGCGTGGGCCGCTACTGCTTGTCCCGCCAGACTGTTTGTGTGCGCCTCGGTGATTACAACATCGGCGATGCGGCCGCGATAATCCTCTGGCATGTCGGCATGCACCCACTGGCCGTAGGCGGTGCGCCCTAATAGTTGGTTGGCATGGCGCCCGGGGCGCTCGAACAGCACTGGGAGGGTGCGGCCGATCATGCTGGCATTGAAAACTGCTTGCGAGCGGGAAAGGAGCGTCTGCAACTCCTTCAACCGTTGGCTCTTAATATTCTCCGAAACCTGATCGTCTTGGTCCGCCGCTGGGGTGCCCAGTCGCGGGCTGTATTTGAAAGAAAACGCCTGGGCGTAATCGACGTCCCGCGCCAGCTCCAGGGTGGCCTCGAAGTCAGCCTCGGTTTCGCCAGGAAATCCGACGATGAAATCGCTCGAAAGCGCGATATCCGCTCTCGCCCGGCGCAATTCTTCTATCCGGCGGCGATAGTCATCCGCCGTATGTTGGCGGTTCATGGCCTTGAGTATACGATCCGATCCGGATTGGACGGGAAGATGCAAAAACGGCATGAGCGCCGCCACATCGCCATGCGCGGCGATCAAATCGGCACTGAGATCGCGCGGATGCGAGGTCGTGTAGCGCAGCCGCTTTAACCCATCTAAATCCGCCAAGCGGCGAATGAGGTCGGCCAGAGAATACTCGCTGTTGCCCTCGCCGGCACCGCCATTGGTACCGTGATAGGCGTTGACATTTTGCCCGAGCAACGTGATTTCGCGTGCGCCGAGCGCAATCAGCCGTCGCGCCTCCGCCTCGACATGTTTCACCGGGCGCGAATATTCCGCGCCGCGTGTGTAAGGCACGACGCAAAACGTACAAAACCGATCGCAGCCTTCTTGAATGGTGAGAAACACGCTGATACCGGAATTGGCCGAACCGGGTTCCGCGTCTGGCAAATGGTCGAACTTGCTCTCGACCGGGAATTCCGTGTCGACCACGCCGCGCGCTTCGGCGCGGCGCAACAATTCCGGAAGCCGATGGTAATTCTGTGGTCCCATGACCAGATCAACAAAAGGCGCGCGGCGCAGCAACTCTGCGCCCTCGGCCTGGCCGACGCAGCCGCTAACGGCGAGCATCATGCGCTGCCCCTCGCCACGCCGCGCCTGTTTGATTTGGTTCAGCCGTCCGAGTTCCGAGTAGACCTTTTCCGCCGCCTTTTCGCGTATATGGCAGGTGTTCAGAATCACTAGGTCGGCGTCGTCGGGCGTGCCCGTCGAGGCATAGCCATGCGCCGCCAAGACATCCGCCATCCGGGCGGAGTCATAGACGTTCATTTGGCAGCCATAGGTCTTTACGTAGAGTTTTTTCGTCAAAATGTTATCCCGCTGCTGTTCACCGCGCTGCATATCAAAGCGCGCCTGAACAGAGGCAGGCACAATGTTGTTGAGATGTTCGCATTCTAAGTCGGCAAATCTAACACTCGTCCAGACGCTGTCAAGCGGTGGACATGCGCCTTCAGCTTGTTGTCAGGTGGTTTTTGATGCCCACCACGCGTGTTTGGCAACTTTGCCGAGGCGGCCGTGAATGCCGCGCGAGACGCCATCGGACACCACGCGCTGGCAATACGCCGCCATCTCTTTGCGCGAGGCGAAGTCGGCGATGGTCACCGGATCATGGAATTCGACCGCCACCGTGGTTTGCCCAAGACCGAAGACATTCCATAAATGGTCGGCCATTTCCATATCGCCATACCAGGCGAAATATGGCCGATAACCGTGCCCGACCGGGATGCCGTCGAGGTGCGTATAGGAAACCGATACCGGCTGTACGGTGAGCGGTTTTCCGTTGATTTCTATCTCGGCGGCGCCGAAAAACCCGCTCTTAAACGGCAGCACTCGGTTGCCATCATTGCTAGTGCCTTCCGGGAACAAAACTAAATTGTCTCCGGTTTCGAGCCGCCGGACCATTTCGTCGCGATGTTCGGCAGTGCGGCTGGCCTTGCGCTCGACGAAAACCGTGCGTTGCAGGCGCGCCAGCAGGCCAAACAGCGGCCAGCCGCGCACTTCCGCCTTGGCCACGAACGACACCGGCAGCACGGCGCCCAAAACAGAAATATCGAGATAGGAGGTGTGATTGCACACGAACAGAGTTGGCCGGGTGCGCGATATTTCGCCATGCTGCTCGACGCGAAACGCCAACAACCGGCAGACGCCTCGGTGGTAAATCATCGGCAGGCGCTTGGCGAGTGGCATGTTGAACCGGACCAGAATGATTTGGATCGGCAACAGCGCCGCCGTCCAGCCGACAAAGCGCAGGGCGGTGAAAAACGTTGTCACGTCAATTTGTCCATATATTTGCGCGTCACCAAATCGGTTTTAACCACAATGCTGACATCGACGCTGTTCCATTGCGGGTCGATCACCGCGCCGTCCCCGACGAACCCGTTAAGCCGCAAATAGCCTCGGATCAGCGGCGGTACGGCGCGGATCGCGGCGCGGCCGTTCACCTCTTCCTTCGTCAACAAGTCCATCTTGACGAAATGTTCGGGCTGCGCCACCGGACGCATTTCGGCCGGCGCAAGATGAAAATGATAAAGATAAGAGAGCGCCATCGCATGCTCGGCCGGGTCGGTACCCGGGAAGCTCGCGCAACCGAACATCAGCGGGATCCCGTAATGTATGACGTAAGCGGCAATGCCGCGCCAAAGGAGCGTCATCGTGGCGCGGTTGCGATAGGGCGCCTCGACGCAGGAGCGGCCCAATTCAAGAATTTCCCCGGGCTGCTCCAAGATACGGTCAATATTATATTCCGAGAGCGAGTAAAACCCGCCGTCGCCATCAGCAACAGAACGGCGCAGCAGACGATAGGTTCCGACCACTTGGTCGCTGCCGATGGGGCGGTCGTGGTCGATCACCAAAAGATGATCGCAATATCCGTCGAAGCGGTCGAAATCGCGCTGTTTGGCGGCCATTTCGTCGCTTGGCCGTGCAGTCATTTCTTTATAGAAAACCCGGTATCTGAGCGCTTGGGCGGCGTCGATATCCGAATCGCCTACCGCCAGCCGAACCGCCAGGCTGCCCGCTGTAATGCCGGTCATGAAACTCTGTTCGCCCACGCTGCTAGTCATCTTTGTCCGCTGTGTCCTCGTCGAGACGGACGGCATAGAGTTCGAGCTTGTGGCCAACCAGCTTGTAGCCTAGGCGCTCGGCGACGGCAGATTGGAGCAGCTCGATTTCGCGATTTTGAAATTCGATGATCTTGCCGCTCTTCACGTCGATCAAATGATCGTGGTGGTCCTGATCCGCCTGCTCATAGCGCGCCCGTCCATCGCCAAAATCATGGCGGTCGAGAATATCGATTTCTTCGAATAGGCGAAGGGTGCGGTACACGGTCGCCAGACTGATGCGGTCATCGATCGCACTGGCGCGGCGATGCACGGCCTCCACATTGGGATGATCGTCGGCCTCGGACAGCACGCGCGCGATAACGCGGCGCTGCCCGGTCATTTTCAGGCCCAACTCCATGCATCGCTTTTCCAAATTTGTCCGGCTTGGTGTATCGCCAGATTTCATCGCTCGCTGCCATTCCGCATGCTGTTCGCCAAGCGCCATTATAGACGCGAGATTTGCAACGTCCATGAGCGCAGATTGGCGGGCCATAGGAGCAGCCTGCGCTGCGGCTCAGGCGGGTATGGCTCGCCTGTCAGTGCGGCTGGCCAAACCGCATGCCAAGACCCATTTTTTTGGCCAGTTCACTCCGCTTGGCGGCGTAACTGGGGGCGACCATGGGATAATCTAAGGGCAATTCCCAGCCCACGCGATATTGCTCGGGTGTCTTGCCGTCTTCAAGGCAGATGAGAAAATCGCCCGACATAGAGCTGGCGAATGGCACCGCCGGGTGGCGCGGGCCAGCGAGGAATATTAGTACTTCCTCCGCCGCGGTGGTAAGCGAATCATGTACGTTCTTGATGAATTCGAGTAAAGAATCAAACCGTACGATATTATTCGATACACGTAAATTGGCAATATCGGTGGTCAATTCTAACAAAATATTTGAGTTATTTGCTTTTCCATAGAAATACTCGTCATCAAGAACGAATTTCACGATTTATAGTTAAACATTAGTGTGAATATAACGCGGGTGAATCGTCAATTACCGGTAATTAGTTAGTTTTCACATGGTCCAGGCGATGTCAGTTTGCGGCGAAGAGTCAATGCATCGACACTCGGGCCATAGCGCCGCCGGTAATATTTGGGGCGCCGCCCGACGATCGCGAAGCCGAATTTCTGATAGAGACGACGCGCCGCCACATTGTCCTCCGCCACTTCGAGAAACAGCGCTTCGATGGCTTGCTTGGCTGCATGCGTCATCGCGGCTTCCAACAACGCACCGCCCAATCCGCTACGCCTCAGGCTTGGCGCCACGGCAAGAGAGAGAATTTCGCCTTCTTGGCCGCTCGAGCGGCACAGGATAAAGCCGTCAGCCTTGCCGCTTGGTCGGCTAAACAGACCGAACGTGCCGGGCGCCGATAAGATCCTGCCCAACAGCTCGGCGTGCCAGGAATCCTCGAAACAAATTGCATGCAACGACGCAATGGCAGGCAGGTCGTAACTCTTCACGATTTCGATCGCGAGGGCGTTGGGCGATGGCGACTCCATCACGCACCTGCGCCGTTCGACGTGGCGGTCGTAACGCCGGGCTCGCGCAAGTAAAACGGTGCGACTGGGGTGTTTGCCGCCGGGTCGAATCCGCGTGCCGCAACCAGCGCCGCAATCACCGCCGCGCTGGGAAAGGGCGGGCTCTCGGAATAGACGAAAGGGTGCGCCGATTCGTCGAGCGCGCGGGCCGCCAATTCGGCTCCGCTCCCGACCAGCAGAAGTGGCGCTGTGCCCTTAAAAATATTCGCGTAGAGGCCCGGTATCGTCGCAGCCGCAGCCGCGAACGGATCGCTGGCCGGATTGCCATTAATATCGAAGAATTGGCCATAGAGCTGATCCCGCCGGGCGTCCAGTACGGCAAGAATCAGCCCGCCTTGGCGTTCCTCCGGCGGCGGCGCGGCGGCAAGCGCCTGCAACGTGGTGATACCCGTGAGCGGCAGGCCGGATGCGAGGGCGAGGCCGCGCGCCGTGGCAAGTCCGATGCGGACGCCAGTGAACGATCCTGGCCCGGTGGTTACCGCGATCAAGTCCAACATGTGGTAATCGAAGCCGGCTTGGCGCATGGCGCTTTGCACCATCGGCATGAGAATTTCAGCCTGGCGTCTGCCGGCAGTTTCCGTGGCTTGGGCGACAACGGCGCCACCCGACCAGCAGGCCACTGAGCAGGCCGTTGTGGCGGCGTCGAGAGCAAGAAGCTTCATCGTTCTTCGCGGCACCCTAATTTGTTATCATTCAGCCGGCGGGACGCAATGAAACGGCGAATTTGAATTTAATGCTACCCTACCTCTAACATCGCCGCGAATTTGCATCAAATTAAGGACTTGGCGGAATCTTGCAACCGCTCCGGCATCATGACCCTGACCAGAATTTCTTCTCCTGAATATGATGTAGAATTGGCGCTTGCCTATGCGACTGCGGACAATATTACCGGCAAGCCGATCTATCGGCACGCCGCTTGTTGGCTCCATAGCGACGCCGCCGCAGCGTTGACCAGAGCGATCCTGCTGGCGGGTGAGCTGGATCTGAAATTTCGAATATTTGATGCTTACAGACCGGTGGAAGCGCAGTGGAATTTATGGAATCACGATCCCAACCCGATCTTTCTGACCGACCCGCGCAGCGGTTCACCACATTCGCGCGGCGTCGCCATCGATCTTACTTTGGTGCGTCGTACGGATGGTGTTGCCCTGGACATGGGTACGCCGTTCGACGATTTCAGCGCCCGCGCGTTTCACAACTGTCCAACACTTGCCGCGAATATTCGGCGCAATCGATATTTATTGCTGGGATTGATGGCCAGTGCCGGGTGGGACCACTATTTAAACGAATGGTGGCACTATCAGCTTTACAATCCGCGCACATATCCGCTCTTGTGGGATAGCGCCGCGCGCACCGGGATGATGACGGATTGAAAAAGATGGCAGGAACGACGCGGCTTGATCGCTGGATAAAATTAACGATGGCGGCGGCGCTGCTGTGCGCTGCTGTGGGGATTCCGACGGTTGGCTTTTCGACCGTGGGCCAGGCCGCAGACTCAGCGGTCATATTGCAATATCACCGCTTTGGCGAAGCCGATCTGCCGTCAACAAACATTACGCTCGCGCAATTTGAAGCCCATCTCGCTCATCTGCAATCGGGTGGCTACACGGTGTTGCCGGTACCGCATATCGTTGCGGCGCTGCGTAGCGGGCAGCCTTTGCCCGATAAAGCGGTGGGCATCACCATTGACGACGCCGCGAAAACGGTAATTCGCGAGGCTTGGCCGCGTCTGCGTGAGGCCAATTTTCCGTTTACCTTGTTCGTTGCCACCGATGCCATCGACCAACGGCGGGTGCGCTCGATGAGTTGGGATGACATCCGCACGTTGGCCAACGCCGGCGTAACCATTGCCAACCACAGCTCCTCGCACGAGCATTTATGGCGCCTCGATTTGGCGGCGGCACGGCGCGACGTGGCCAGCGCGCAAACCCGTTTTCAGGCCGAGTTGGGTTTTTCGCCGCGTCTGTTCGCCTATCCGTACGGCGAATATAATTTGGCGCTGCGCGGCCTCATTGAAGGGTTGGGATTTGAGGTGGCGTTCGGACAAAATTCAGGCGTCGCCGGCAAGGCGGCGGATCCGTTTGCCTTGCCGCGGTTCTCCCTCAACGAAGCCTTTGGCGGCATCGAGCGCTTCCGGCTGATCGTCAACACCCTGCCGATTCCGGTTCGCGATGTCACGCCGGCGGAACCGATAGTGGCTCATAATCCACCGAATATCGGCTTTACCGTCGACGAATCTCTTAACAACATCGGCGCGCTGGCCTGTTTTGTATCCGGCCAGGGCCAGGTACATGTCGAATTGCTGGGCGAAAGACGGGTCGAGTTGCGCATGACGAAGCCCCTTCAGCGCGGACGAAGTCGCGTCAATTGTACGCTCCCGGGTCCGGATCGGCGATGGCGCTGGCTTGGTATGCAGTATCTCGTTCCCTGAGTATTCTCAGGAAATTGGCGCAGCAATCAGGATTTGCGACCTGGCAGGGCGGGGTCGTCTCGGGTCCAGCGCTCATCATGCAGCCGGGCATCGTCAAGCGGCGCCAAGTTGTTGGCGCGGATGATATGCCGAATGGTCTCTACATAGGCCGCACCGCGCTCAGAATAGCGGATCAACTCGCCCGCCAATGTGTGGCCGTTTATCGGCTTGGTGTGACTGCGCAGCCATTTTCGCGCTGCTCGGAATTCACCATAGGCGCGATGATAATTCAAATTATGCACATAGGAGCGCGCGCCCTCGACCAAGTTCGAATAGGCGCGCACCAGATGCTGCCGCCCGCTGGCGCGCTCTTCCGGCAACATGCCATGCGATGCCTTGTAGGTATATTGGCCAAACAACGCATTGCCTTCTCGCGCAAATCGTGATGTTCCCCAGCCTGATTCTTCGGCTGCCTGCGCAATGGCGAGAGAGGGCGGAACAATATCGACCCGCTCCATCAACGCCTCCCAATCATAAGGAGACGTTTCATAGCGCTCGGCCATCTGGTAGAGCCAGTCACGCTGCGCGTCGGTCAACGACAATACGCTGTCCAATATCGCCCGCATTTCTAGCAATTTCTGGCGCGCCGCCAGGATATCCTCATTGACCCGGAGAACGACAGGTAAAACGGATTTGATGAAGATGCGCTTGCGCGTCGCGACGGATGGCACATCGGCAATGTCGGCCGGCAATTTCTCGAGATAGAGACGCGGTACATTGTTGCCGCGATCGCGTACAGTCGCCAAGTCGTAATCGATGCGCTCAAAATGGGCGTCCAATGCCGCGACACTTCCGACCTGGTCACCAAGTGTTGGTTTTCCACCAGGTTTGGGTACGGGTATATGAACCGCCGCCGAAATGGGCGCCTTATCAAACAGATTTGACGTGTTCGGCGTAGGTAATGAGGCGAATTCGTCAGCAATAACGCCGAGGACTATCTTCCCGGCAGGTCTCGCGGCCTTTTCGGTAGGCAACTCGAGCGATACCGGGATGACAAGATCGGCGAAAACATGCTGGAACGCCTTTAAATTCACGTTCTTGCCGGCAGATTTTTGCTGCACAAATGCCTCAACGGCAGCACCCGGCAAGTTGCCGTCCAGCTTAGCGAGTGGCGCGATATCGGCGAGGGTGGCGGCAGCAGATTCGCTGTCACTGGCATTGTCGATGGCGCTTTCGTCGCCGTCGATCGGCGTCGGACGTTCGGCCAGCATCGTCTGAACCGTTTGTTGCGCCGGACCCGTAATCACGTATTCGGTGGCAGGTATCTGCAGATGCAAAGTTACCGCCTCTGTCTGATTTTTCGACGGCGAGAAAACGGCGAGCGCTGATACTGCAACGGCGGCGCTCGCCAATATGGCCAAAGCCGGTGCAAACAAAGGAACGTCGGTCCAGGATAGCGCCCGATTCTGGGCGCCGCCCGAATCGGCCTGCTCCTCTCTCACGGAACTACTTTGCACACCCACTCCCACATCGGCCGGGTCTTTCTGCCCGTACCGCCACCACTAAATTGTGTCGCTCAAACCGCGCGAACTTCGACCACTTCGGGTATGTAATGCCGCAGCATATTTTCGATGCCCATTTTCAAGGTCGCGGTTGAGCTCGGACAGCCCTGACACGACCCCTGCATCTGCAACATCACCACACCATTCTGAAATCCACGGTACACGATATCGCCGCCGTCCATAGCGACTGCGGGGCGCACCCGGGTATCCAGCAAGTCTTTGATCTGGACGATAATTTCAGCATCGGGACCGGTGTCGGTGTCTTCCGTGTGGGCCGCACCGATATCAGCCGTATCCAGCATCACGGGTTTTCCCGAGACGAAGTGCTCCATGATAACGCCGAGAATGACCGGCTTTAGCATCTGCCAGTCGGCGTCCTCGGATTTGGTTACGGTGACGAAATCGCTGCCGAAAAATACACCCTCTACGTCATCGACGAGAAACAAGCGCGCCGCCAACGGAGAGCTAGCGGCCGCCTCCGCGTCGCGGATGTCCAGCGTTCCTTCCGCCAAAACCACTTGTCCCGGAAGGAACTTTAGCGTGGCCGGATTGGGGGTTTGTTCAGTTTGAATAAACATTCCGGTGACTTTCTGTATCTTCCTGTATCGACCGGCAATCCGTGCCGGATTGCTCGATTTTGCAGCCGGAATGTGGGCCAGACGGTTGAATATATCAACCCTTGCGCGGAAGGCATTGGTTGTGAAGGTAAATATACAGTTAACAAAGTAGGCTGCTTCGTAGGGATTGCCATTTTGCCTGACTCGACGAATTCAGGTGCGCTTGGTCGGAGCGCTCCGGGCGGACTGCAATTACGTGCCCGGGAATCTCGATTGCTGTTTTTCAGGTCAAATTACGGAGCTGTTGATCGCTCAAATTCCCAGGCACAACGACTAGCGGAATATTGAGGCGCCCGGCAAGCTGGCCGGCCAGCCACGAAATCAAGGAGCCGTGTCCGTCGTCGGGCGGCGCAGCGCCGACCACCAACAGGTCGATCGATTCGCTTTCTTCGATATGGGCAAGGATTTCCTCGCCGATGCGTCCTTCGCGGATATGCAGCGCCGGCTTCGCGCCGAGCAACGCGTCGACTTCGCCGGCCAGTTCATCGAGCAATGCTTGCGCTTCCTCTTGGGTTTCCTCGCGCATGCGCTCGCCGACCGCTGCCCAATGCTGAAACTCGGGCGGTTGTGTTACATGCAGGAGCGCCACCCCGCCGCCCGAGTTTTGCGCCCGCATGGCCGCGAAGCGCGTGGCGACAGCAGAGTGATCGTCATGCGCCACGCAAACGAGAAACGTAATCTCGCCGGCGATGTGCTCCCGGGCGCGCGATTTTTTGGATTTCTTCATGGCAGCCCCTAAAGGATTGTCAATTTTTCCGAAAGGCAACGCCGCCGGCCCATCCTGCCACCAGCGCGGCGGCGATGGCAATCAGGCCGTAGAGGGCGCCCTGTCCTTTGGCAAAGTTATAAATTTCGGCTGACATGCCGGATTTCTCGACCGTGAGATAGGCTTCCCGCCGGCTCAATATTTCGGCGCCGCGCACCAAGAGCGTTTCCGCCACATATTCACCGGTCGGAACATTTGCCGGCAAAGTCAGCGTGGCCCGGAACAGGCTATCGTCGATGATTACTATTTCACCAATCTCGGGCGCGTATAGTTCCTCCGCCGTGCGCCCGCGCCGGACCGCCTCGCGGAACAATTCGACCTCTTCTGTGGTGCGCGTCCAGATCGTATTGAGCAGAATATGGCCGCTGCCGATCTGATTGCGGTTGAGTTCTTGCGCTTCCATGATCTCCTCGATCGGGCGCGAGGCCGCGAGCGCGTAATATTGCGGAACGTCACGAAACGCGACGGAATCCTGATTGATCCAAATACCGGCAACCCGGCGCTTGCGGCGCACCACCACCGGCGCTTCTGGCCCGCGCAGGGTGACTATGATGTCGCCTGGCAAGGTTTTCACGCCGAACAGAATGACCGTGCTGCCGGTAAAGCTCGAATCGACTTCGACTTTTTGTGGCAGAAGGTCGACGACGAGCGGTTCATCGCCAGCCCCGAGGCTAACATTGAGCGGCGCGCTCACCAACGCGCCGAACAGCACTAACAACGCCCCAGCAAGGAAGTTCCGTCCCCCCATCAGCGCATCACCATCAACGTGGCGCTGTAAAGATCTTCGGGGCGTGCCACCAGTCCATAAAGCAGCCGCCCGCCGACGGCCAACACCATGACCGCCAAGAGGCCGCGCAGATATTCTCCCTTGATCCGTTGTCCGAACCGGCTGCCATATTGCGCGCCGATCACCGCGCCGACCGCGAGCAGGAGGGCGAGAATAATATCGACATTGTGATTCTGGACGGCATGGGCGAAGGACGAGACAGTGCTGACTACGACGATGCCGAACAGCGATGTGCCGACGACCACGCTTGTTGGCATGCCGATCAAGTAGATCATCACCGGAATCATGATGAAGCCGCCGCCGACCCCCATGAAAGCCGCCAGCAATCCCATCAAAAAGCCGACGACGATCGGCGGCAACGCGCTGACATAAAGTTTTGAGCGGCGGAAACGCAGCTTGAACGGCAGGCCATGGAACCAATTATGCTGGTGCGCTTTGCGTCGCCGGCTGGTGTTGCGTCGGAGCGCCGCGCGCACGCTTTCGGCGCCCATCAGGCTGCCGACGATGGTTAGGAAAACGACATAAAAAAGTGAGATGACCAAGTCAATCTGGCCGGCTTCGCGCAACGTCTTAAACAGCCACACGCCGAGCCAGGCGCCGCCGATACCGCCCGAGAACAGCAGCGCGCCCATCCGGAAATCGACGTTTCCGCGTCGCCAATGCGCCATCATGCCCGACACCGACGCCGCCACGATCAAATTGGTGCCGGTGCCGACGGCCACCGTCGGTGGCACGCCGAGAAATATCAACAGCGGCGTCATCAGGAAGCCGCCGCCGACGCCGAACATACCCGACAGAAAGCCGATTGCTCCGCCGAGGCCGAGCAGCAGAAACACGTTGGTCGAGATTTCCGCTATCGGGAGATAGATTTCCATGGACGCCGCCTGTTGGGGGCACGCTTGGTGTATCGCGCCTGCAGGCCCCTCAGCGCAAGAAAAATGTTAACGGCCGAAATTTACAAATCGCTTCAGGGATCAAGAAGACCGACGATCTTTTTGATTTCGGCGAGGTTCGGCTCGGCGATGCCGGCGGCGCGTTCCGCGCCTTTGTGCAGGATGTCGTCAATAAAGTCGGTCGACGCCATAAGCCGGCGCATCTCCGCGGCAATCGGTTCTAACTTGGCGGCCGCAAGCTCCGCCAGCTCGACCTTGAATTCGGCGAATCCTTTGCCTTCGAAGCGCGTCGTTACCGCATCGACGGTTTCGTCAGCAAGAACGGCGTAAATGCCCAGCAGATTTGCCGCTTCGGGGCGGTTTTCCGGGTCGAAACTCATGCCCGGTTCCGAGTCGGTTTTGGCGCGGCGAATTTTACGCTGAATGGTATCGGCGTCATCGGTCAGATTGATGCGCGAATTTTCGGACGGCTCCGATTTGCTCATTTTAGCGCGCCCGTCGCGCAGGCTCATCACCCGCGTTGCTTCACCAAGGATCAGCGGCTCCGGCAACGGAAAATATTCCTGATCGTAGCTCCGGTTAAAGGCGCCGGCGATATCGCGTGATAATTCCAGATGCTGTTTCTGATCCTCACCGACTGGCACATGGGTGGCGCGGTAGAGCAGAATATCGGCCGCCATCAACACCGGATAGGCATAGAGGCCGAGCACCGCGTTTTCGCGCTTCTTGCCGGCTTTCTCCTTGAACTGGGTCATGCGGTTGAGCCAGCCGAGCGGCGTGTGGCAGTTGAGAATCCAGGCCAGTTCCGCATGAGCGGAGATCCGGCTTTGATTGAAGATGATGGAGCGTTCAGGATCGATGCCGGAGGCGATAAGGCCGGCGGTCACTTCGCGCGTGTTAGCGGTGAGCTCGGCAGGATCTTGCGCCACGGTGATGGCGTGCAGGTCGACGATGCAATAAATGCATTCGAAATCGTCCTGCATCTTGACCCAATTCTTGATGGCGCCGAGATAATTGCCGAGGTGTAAATTTCCGGTCGGTTGAACACCGGAGAATATTCGATTCATCGCGCTGTACTCCGAACTGGCCGTCAGACCGCGTCTGTTTGAACAAATTCTTAGCGCCCGGGCCTCGGGAGCGCCGGATTTATGGCGCGATGGCCCGCCCCGGTCAAGAGAGGCAGGCGGGCTCGTTCACGCGGTGTTGTCTTCGCCTTTGCCGCCACCACCTCCGCCGTCCGAGCGCCAAAATCCCTTCAAGTCCGACACATAGGCGGCGCCCGCGATACGCGCGGTCAGGCCGTAGACGAGGATGCCGGTGAACATCAGCGCGATTAGGCTACCGACTCCGGTGCCGAGCGACGCGCCGAGCGGGCCCGACAGCGCCGAAGAGACCGCCCACAACGCCGCCGCCATCGCCGCTGTCGCTGCCAGCATGCCCGGCAGGCGGCGGCGCAAGCGCGCGTCGGCGGTGAAATAGCCGCGCCGATGGAGGCCGCGTGCCAACAAAGCCGCATTGAGCCAACCTGAAAGTGTCGTCGCCAAAGCGATGCCGACATGCCCGAGCGGGCCCATCAAAATCAAATTGAGCGCAATGTTAATCGTCAGGCAGACGACGGCGATGCGCACTGGTGTCTTGGTGTCCTGACGAGCGAAATAACCCGGCACTAAAACCTTGATCATTACAAAAGAAGGCAGACCGGCGGCATAGGCAATCAACGCATCCGCCGAGGCGTTGGTCGCCACAGAGGTAAACGCGCCGCGCTCAAAGAGCACCGATATAACCGGCTCAGCGATGATCATCAGCGCCGCCGCCGCCGGCAATGTCAGCAAAAGCGCGCCTTCGACGGCGCGGTTTTGACTGTACCCGGCTGCTTCGTCGTCGCCGCCTCGGAGCTGGCGCGACAATAGCGGCAGAAGCGCCGTGCCGACCGCCACGCCGATCACGCCAAGCGGCAATTGGTTAATGCGGTCGGCATAATAAAGGAAAGAAACCGCGCCTTCCGGCAACAGCGAGGCGATAATCACATCGACGACGAGATTAACCTGGGCAACCCCGGCGCCAAGCGCTGCCGGCGCGATGATGATCAGCATGTGTTTGACGCGCGGAGTCAGCCGCGGGCGTAGCAGCCGGAGTGCAATGCCGGCACGCCTGAGCGCCACGATAAGCCAGGCGAACTGCAGCACGCCGGCGGCTGAAACCCCGATCGCCAACGCGTGGCCCGGCGTTTCCGTCCATTGCGAGAGGCCAAGAAGTGCGGCGATCAAACACAGATTCAAAATGATCGGCGTGGCTGCAGCGGCAGCGAACTTGTACAGCGAATTCAATACGCCGCCCAATAGCGAAACCAGAGAGATGAACAGAATATACGGGAAGGCGATGCGGGTGAGCTGCACTGTGAGGTCGAATTTATCCGGGTCGTCGGCAAAGCCCGGCGCCAGGACGTACATCAGCCACGGCATGACAATCTGCGCCACCACCACGAGCAGCAGTAGTACGCAGAGTAGAACCGCCAATACCTCTTCGGCGAACGCCTTGGCCGATTCACGGCCATTCTGCTCGAGCTCTCCGGCAAACAGCGGCACAAACGCTGCGTTGAAAGCGCCTTCCGCGAACAGCCGGCGGAGAAAATTGGGCAGCTTGAAGGCGACGAAGAACGCGTCCGACACCGGCCCGGCGCCGAGGATGGCGGCAATCAAAATATCGCGGATGAAACCGAGCAATCGCGAGGCCAGGGTATAGCCTCCGACGGTCGCGACCCAGCGCCCCAGTACCATGGTGCTGCGCTTAGCCGCTTACGCTGCGGGGGGTAATCATCGCTATTCCGCTGCCGCCGTTATAGCCACCGGCCTGGGGCTCGACGCCGGTTCATCCAAAGCGGCGAGAAGGCGTGCCCGCACACGTTCGATTTCTGCATCCTTGGTCACCTGCAGGCCGTAGCGGTCCTTGACGTAAAATACGTCGACCGCCTGTGCGCCATAAGTGGAGATATGCGCGGTCACGATCGACAGGCCGAGCCGCGTCAGCGCGCGGCCAATATCGTAGAGGAGACCCGGCCGGTCGCGGCCATTGATTTCAACTACCGTGTGTTTGCTGCTGGCGCGGTTGTCTACCAGGACGCGCGAAATGACATGCGCGGCGCGGCGGCGCGCCGGCAGATCGCGTTTGCCGTCGAGCGCGCTGTCAAATGCCGGATCGCCGGCCAATGCCTGCTCTAACAGGCTGAGCATGAGCGCCAATCTTTCCGCGTCATCGAACGGGCCGCCGATGGCGTCCTGAACCCAAAATCCGTCGAGCGCCATGCCGTCGGACGTGGTGAACACCTTGGCGTCGACGATGCTGGCGCCGGCCGCAGCCATGGCGCCGGCTACGGCGGCGAACATACCGGGCTGATCTTTGGCGTAGAGGGTGATCTCCGTCGCCGCGCGCTTCTCGTCAACCCGCGTATCGAGTTCCAAAAATGCGCCGCGCGCGTCCGCGTCGCGGACAAGATGGGCGTGGCGCGCATGGGCGGCGCTGTCGAACGCAAGCCAATAGGGCGGAAACAGCCGGGTGGTGAAGCGCTCAATATCTTCGCCCAGCCAATCATCGAGGGAGGCGCGCAAGGCGTCCTGTGCAGCGCTGACGCGCGCCGCTTTTCCTTCCGCCTCATGTCCGCCAGTCAGCACTTCTTCGGCACGGTGATAAAGTTCGCGCAAAAGTGCGCCTTTCCACGCATTCCAGCGCCCTGGCCCGACGGCGCGGATGTCCGCCGCGGTAAGCACCGCAAGCAGGCGCAGACGCTCGACCGATTGTACCTTGGCGATAAAGTCGGCCAGCGTTTGGGGGTCGTTGACGTCGCGCTTGAAGGCGGTATCGCTGAAGATCAGATGGTTGCGGACGAGCCAGGCGGTTTGCTCGGTTTCCTGCGCTGAGAGGCCCAACCGCGACCCCAGCTTGTTGGCGATCCGCGCCCCCGCCTCGGAATGATCGCCGCGCCCGCCTTTCGCCAAATCATGCAGGAAGAGGGCCAGATAAAGAACGCCGCGCGATAGAATTTTGGGCGCGATTTCGGTTGCCAACGGCAGCTCTTCCGCAAGCTCGCCGCGCTCGATTTGCGACAGGATTCCAATCGCGCGCAGGGTGTGCTCGTCGACCGTATAGACATGATACATGTCGTGCTGGGTCTGGCCGACGATGCGGCCGAACTCGGGAATGAAGCGACCCAGAACGCCGGCTTCGTTCATCTTGCGAAGTGCCTGCTCGGGTGCCTCGGTGTCGCTTAAGAGCGCCATGAACAAGCGGTTGGCTTCATCATCCGCGCGCAAGCTACGGTCGATCAGTTGCCGGCGCTGATGCACCAGTCTGAGCGTGCGCGGATGGATGTCGAGGCCACCGGTTTGCGCCAGGCGGAACAGTTTAATCAGGCGCACGGGCCGTTCATCGAACGAATCCTCAGCCACGATGGCGAGGCGCCCACCTTCGCTGCGCATTCCGTCCGCCGCCGGCGAGGGGCCGCCGGCACCGCTGCGCTGCGGCGCATCGTCCATGTGGTCGGCTTCGAGCGAAGCGCACAGCACGCGGGTCAATTCTCCGACCGACTTGGCGACCAGAAAATAATGTTTCATGAAGCGTTCTACAGCGAGATTGCCGTCGCGATCGCCGTAGCCCATGCGGCGAGCGATTTCGGGCTGAATGTCGAACGTCAGGCGGTCTTCAGCGCGGCCCGCGGCAAGGTGCAAATGCGCGCGTACTTTCCACAAAAGTCCTTCGGCGCGGGCGAAACGGACCTGTTCTTTGCGGGTGAGCAAGCCGCATTCGATCAAATCAGCGAAGCGCGGCACGCGATAGAGATATTTGGCAATCCAGAACAAGGTATGCAAATCGCGCAAGCCGCCTTTGCCGTCCTTGATATTGGGTTCCAACATGTAGCGTGAATCACCGGTGCGCTGATGGCGGGCATCGCGCTCGCTCAGTTTGGCGGCGACGAAATCGCCTTCGCTGCCGGGAACGATCTCGTCCCAAAAGCGCTGACGGAGTTCGCTAAACAGGGCTTTGTCGCCGCACAAATACCGCGATTCGAGAATGCTGGTGCGGATCGTCATGTCGTTGCGCGCGCGCGCCAGGCAATCGGCGGTCGAGCGTGTCGCATGACCCACCATCAGGCCCATATCCCACAACATATAAAGTACATATTCGATGATCTGCTCGCTGCGCGCAGTGAGTTTCCACGGATGGAGAAACAACAGATCAATGTCCGAATATGGCGAAAGTTCGGCACGGCCGTAGCCGCCGACCGCGACAAAGGCCAGCCGGTTGCCGCTAGTTGGGTTGGGCTCGGTGAACAGTCGCTCCGCCGCATGGTCATAGAGAACGGCGAGAATTCTGTCGATTAGGAAGGTGTATCCGGCAACCAGGGCGCTGCCGCGCGCGCCGTTTTCGAGCCGCTTTTCAAGTACTGTGCGGCCCGCCGCAAGGTAGCTTTTGGACAGATCAAGCGCTTCGTCGCGGTTGCCGCCGTCGCCGGGTCGCCACGCGGTGGCAGCCAGCGCCGCATCGAACGCACTACGGTCGATAATTTCGCTCTGCCGTCCGGCCTTGGTCATCATTCTTGCTTCGTAGCATCCCGGTCACAAGTTCGTTGTATATGGCCCCAGCCGCAGCTCGGCGCAACTCTTGCCGCTTATCGCAGAAGCATCGCATTCATGCCGTTAAGCGCTTTGTAGAGGGTCTCAAACTGGCGCGTGAAGGCGCCCTGCGATAGTTTTTGCCCGGCTTTGCTATGGTAGCGGCGGATTTCCGCAAGCTCGCGTTCGCCATCGACCAGCGCGGTCAGCGCGAATGCCTGTGCCGGGAGCACGAGGCGTATCTTCGCGCCGTCGAAATCGAGCGACACGGCGGGTGCGCCCTTTAAGCGGCTGGCCAGCGCCTCGGGCGAGACATTGTTGAGCACCGGAACCACGCCCGACACGCCGAGCCGGAGCGGCACATCGCGTGACCGTCCGGCCGGCACCAGATAACAGATATGCACCTTCATATTGCCCGCGATGAGTTCGGCTACAGCGCATTGCTCCGGCCAGGGCAGCGCCGCCGCTTTCTTGGGCAGGCCGGCATCCCTTAAATAATTGAGCGGATCGTAGCGCGCCGGTTCGATAAACCCAGTGATTCTGAGATCGGTATTGGCCGCTAGCGCAAATATTTCATCGACCAAATAGGCGCGGTCGCGGCGGTGCAGGAGCAAATCATAGACGCCCACATCGCCGGCATTTTGATGATCGCCGACATGAGAATTGCGCAGTAGCCAATTGGTCGGTGGCAAATCGCCGAGCAGTGCGCGGGCGCTATCGATACGCGCCTGGTCGGCAGGATCATCCGCCAACAGGCGCAACAGTGATTGCGCCTCGTAAACGCCGGTTCGCCCCAAACGACCATAGAGCATGAGCCCGATGCCGCCGCTCGGCTTGAGCGCGCGCGCCAGGTCGCGGAGAACATCCGCCGGCGCGTCAAGATGATGCAGCACACCGCAACAATCGATGTAATCGAATAATTCGAGGCCGAGCGCCGCCAGGTCGGTCAAAGAGGCTTGGAGAAATTTGATGCTGTCGAGGCGCCGGGCGGCGGCGCGGGCACGGGCGATGTCGAGCGATGCGGCGGATATATCTATATGGGTTATTTCGGCGTCGATTGCGCGCGCGTGCAATTGGCTTGCCAGCATGATGGTGGCGTCACCGGTGCCGCCGCCTGCGATCAGGACGCGGAACGGCGAGCCCGTGGCGCATCGCCCGCCTAGCACATAATGCTCGATTTCAGGCAGGCTGCTGGGCGAGCCGGTAATCAGCCGCTTTGCTTCGTCTGCCGGATCGCGCGGCGGATAGGGATAGGCTTCGTATTGCCGGTGAACGGCGCGATCCGCTGTCTTTTTTTTGCGCCATGCCGCCGCCTACTGTGCGTCCGGGCTGACGGTGAGATATTTCGATCCATGTATCGCGATGCGATCCGTAACTTCGATACCATGACAACTTGCCTTGAGGCCGCGCGGGCTGCAAGCTTACGGCCATGGCGGATATAATGCGTGGATATTTTGGCGTCGGCGTCGAGGGCGTCAGCAAGCCGTTCAATGTCGGCAATTTGATTCGCTCGCCGCATGCCTTCGGTGCGGGTTTCGTGTTTACTATCGCAGCCGAATATGCCGGCGCCGGCTCAGATACCGCGAAGACCCACGAACATGTGCCGTTTTATCGCTTCGCCAGCGTCGCTGAGATGAATTTGCCCGATGGCTGCGCCCTTGTCGGCATCGAATTGATGGACGAGGCGGTTGATCTGCCGATTTTCCCACATCCTCTGAACGCCGCCTATGTGCTCGGCCCGGAGCGCGGCTCGCTATCACCGGCGCTGATCGAGCACTGTGAACATGTGGTGCGGATTCCGGCTCGTTTCTCGATAAATCTCGGCGTTGCCGGGGCGATCGTCATGTATGACCGTATGCTGGCGCTCGGCCGCTTTGGCGACCGCCCGCTCAATCCGCGCGCCGCTTCGACGCCGCGGCCCACCCATGTCTATGGCGCGCCGATCCGGCGCCGGCCAAAACCAGATTGAGCCTCTCCTGATCACTCGTGGAAAATGCCCTGGAACCCAACTGGCTATGGGGATATCCTAAGCCGATGCGCGTGCAATTTTTGACACTCTTCAGTTCACCGTCCCTCATTGTCAGTGCTCTCTTCTTCGCCGCCATTGTGGTGGCGGGCAGCGTCGCCGGCGAAGCCCAGGCGCAGGAAGAATTGAGCAAGAACGGCGCGTGGGCAGCCTTTACCTATAAGGAAAGCGGCGAGCTGACCTGTTACATGTACGCGCAGCCGACCAAGAAGGAAGGCAATTACAAAAAGCGCGGCGCCCCAAACGCGATGATCACACGGCGCCGCAGCTCCAGCGCGGTCGAAGAGGTGAGCGTCACATCGGGCTATCCTTACAAGGATGGTTCTCCGATCAAGGTTCAAATCGATGGCCGTGGTTTCAAATTCGGCATAGTCCAGGACGAACATGCCTGGGCCGACAATGCGGATGAGGACAAAGCTGCGGTTCAGGCGATGATTCGTGGCAATAAATTGACCGTCCGCGGAACCTCACGGAAAAATACCTATTCGCTTGATTCCTATTCGCTGAAAGGCTTCAGCAAGACGCATAAAGCGATCGTCAAGGCCTGCCCGTAATCACCCTGTTTAACGATTTACGGCGCCGCGCCGTCTCACGGTTGTGGAAATTACCGCTCGGGGCACGTATATCATCCGCATGAACGAGGTAAGCGCATCGGCGCCAGACGAACGTGCGAACCTGATCGGCCTAGATCGATCGGAGTTGGCACGCGCTGTGGTGCAAATCGGCGAATCCGAAAAGAGCGCGAAATTGCGCGCCAAGCAGCTGTGGCATTGGATTTATCATCACGGCGTGGATGATTTCTCACATATGTCCAGCCTTAACGGCGCGCTGCGCGAAGCTCTAGCGGCGACCTATACGCTGGCGCGGCCCAAAATCACTCGCGAGCAATTGTCCGAAGACGGCACGCGAAAATGGCTATTGCGCTTTGCCGACGGGCAGGAAGCCGAAAGCGTCTACATTCCCGAAGAGGACCGCGGCGCGCTGTGCATGTCGGCCCAGGTCGGTTGCACCCTGACCTGCCGTTTTTGTTTTACCGGCACCCAGCGCCTGGTGCGCAATTTGGACGCGCGCGAGATCATCTCGCAATTCCTGGTGGCGCGCGACAGCTACGGCGAATGGCCGTCGCCGCAAGAAAGCAGAATGATCTCCAACATCGTGATGATGGGCATGGGCGAGCCATTGTTTAATTACGAAAATGTCGCCAAGGCGATCCACATCGCCATGGACCCGGAAGGGCTGTCGATATCGCGCCGCCGCATCACCCTCTCGACCGCCGGCGTGGCGCCACTGATCGAGCGTTGCGGAAAAGAGCTCGGCGTTGGCCTGGCGATTTCCCTCCATGCCGTGACCGATGACCTGCGCAACGAGCTTATGCCGATCAACCGCAAATACCCGTTGGCGGAATTGCTCGATGCCTGCCGGCGCTATCCAAGAGCGTCGAACGCCAGACGCATCACATTCGAATATGTCATGCTGAAGGGGATCAATGATTCGCCGGCGGATGCCAAGGCGCTGGTGCGCCTGATCGCTGGCATTCCGGCCAAGATCAATCTTATTCCGTTCAATGCCTGGCCCGGCGCGCCCTATGAATGTTCCTCAGCCCAGGACATCGCCACATTCGCCGCCATCGTCAACAAGGCGGGCTATTCCTCTCCGGTGCGGACACCGCGTGGGCGCGATATTTCCGCCGCCTGCGGGCAGCTCCGTTCCGAGAGTCTGCGCACACCGCGCGCCGCAAGATCATCCAAACCCCGCCCGCCGGCCGCGCCGCTGGCGGCGCTCACATGAGGCGCTGATGCATCCGGTACTTCTGATCTTTGCCTCCCTGGTATTCGCGCTGGTCGTGGTCTATCCGCTGATGCGCATCTGCAAGCGAGCCGGCCTGCACTGGTGGCCCGCCTTGGTCGTCTTCGTGCCGATCATCGGGCCGCCCATCACCGCCTATCTGCTGGCGCTCAGCCGCTGGCCAAATCACCCGTTCGGGCGCTAGGAAAAACGCCATGCCGGTTGTGCACGGACTGTTGAACCTCATCATGCTGGCGGTCACCATTTGGTGCTATTGGCGCATTCTCAACAAAGCGGGGTTGAACCCGTGGTGGGCCTATGCGCTGCTGGTGTCGCTGGCGATTGCCTATCTAACCAGCATTCTCCAGAGCCCGGTTGTTCTCTTTGCGCCCTATATTGTGCCCGCCGTGCTGATTTGGATTTTTGCTTACATTCGCTGGCCGAGCTATGAAAAATCGCCCGGCGCGGATGAGCCCAACCGCTACATGCCGTACCAATACAAACGCTCCGACGTTGCGCCCTCGGCCGATCCGCACCGCACCGTGAATCCAAAATTCGGCGATGCCGCGGCGGATCGCGACGGGCGCCCGCGCCCGGGCAAGAAACAATAGCCGGAGTTAGCCGGAGTTCCGGGCCGGCCGTTGTTGCCGCGCGCCCGACTTTGCCTATACTGCGCGCGCTTCCCAACATACGCGGCGTAACAACATGACCAAAGAATCCGACCGGCCGATCAAGAAGACCGTGCTCGCCTATTCCGGCGGGCTCGATACGTCGATCATCCTGCGCTGGCTGCAGGAGCAGTATGGCTGCGAGGTTGTGACATTCACCGCCGATCTCGGCCAAGGCGAGGAACTCGACTCGGTGCGGACTAAAGCCGAAGCCATGGGCGTTTCGGAAATATTCATCGAGGATTTGCGTGAGGAATTCGTGCGCGATTATGTCTTTCCGATGTTCCGCGCCAATGCGCTTTATGAGGGCCTCTATCTGCTCGGCACGTCGATCGCGCGCCCACTGATCGCTCGGCGGCAAATTGAGATCGCACACCAGGTTGGCGCCGATTCGGTCGCCCATGGCGCCACCGGCAAGGGCAACGATCAGGTGCGTTTTGAGCTTGGCTACTATGCCTGCGATCCTGACATTCGCATCATCGCGCCGTGGCGCGAATGGGACCTGGCATCGCGCGAGGATTTGGTGCGCTATGCCGAAAAGCATCAGATTCCCATTCCGCGCGACAAGCGCGGTGCGCCGCCCTATTCGACCGACGCCAATCTCCTGCACATCTCCTATGAGGGCAAGGTACTGGAAGATCCCTGGGTCGGCCCGGATGAAGATATGTACACACGCTCGGTGGCGCCCGAAGCCGCGCCCGATACGCCGCTCAGGCTAGAAATTGACTTCGCCGCCGGTGACGCAGTGGCGCTCGACGGTGAAGCCCTATCGCCGGCCACCCTTCTCACTCAGCTCAATGAATTGGCGGGCGCGCATGGCATCGGCCGCATCGACATCGTCGAGAATCGCTTTGTCGGCATGAAATCGCGCGGCGTTTATGAGACGCCGGGTGGCACGGTCCTCTTACAAGCCCACCGCGCTATCGAATCGCTCTGCCTCGATCGTGGCGCCGCGCATCTCAAAGACGAGCTGATGCCGCGCTACGCCGAGCTGATCTATAATGGCTTCTGGTTTTCGCCGGAGCGCGACATGATCCAGGCGGCCATCGACGATAGCCAAAAATCGGTCGAGGGCACCGTGCGCCTCAAGCTCTACAAAGGCGGCGTCTATGTGGAAGGGCGAAAATCCCCGACCAGCCTCTATAGCGAGGATCACGCCACCTTCGAGGCCGACACGGTCTATGACCAGCGTGACGCCGAGGGCTTCATCAAGCTGAACGCGCTACGTCTCAGGTTGCGCAAAAAATAGCGCCGCTAGCCCGGCAGGGCGCTGAATCCAATGACATGTTCGTGGGCGAATAGAATCACGACGTAAAGAACCAACGCCACTACAATTCGGACATATCCGATTTCCTTCAGGCTCGGCCGTCCGTTGCCTTGCAGCGCGGCGAGAAACGGAATGGCTGACGTGCCGGCGAATTTTTCGGCCCAGCGTTCCGGCTCTTCGCGACGGATTCTGGCGTCCGCCAGAGGTTGATCGATCAGCGCGAACAGGGCGAGGGCGCCGAACAGCATCACCGAGGCGGCATCGCCATTGGTTGGGATATGCGCCGCCGCCCACAGAATCACCGCCCACAACAGCGGGTGGCGGGTGACTTTGCGCATACCCGGCGCGGGCATGCCGGCGAGCAGGATCAGCACCAGCGGCATCACGGCGAGCGGGATCAGCCGCGTCCAGCCGGGCGCCGCCCAGAGCTCCTCGTAAGGTGCATCCATATGGGCGAAGACGATCCACACCACGGCGCCAATAGAAATAAGCGAAAAGACGCCGCGATAGGCGAGCTTGCCCATCGCGCCGCGCAGCGTCCGGCGCAAGCCGGGCACGCCGGGCATCATGTGAATGCCAATGAACAGTGCCAGCGCGATTGCTAAACTCCCAAGACTGCCGGTCATGCCATGCTCTCTTTCCTGGTTTTTACTTTCATCCGGCCGCTACTCAGGCTCGGGCACGCCGGCCTGGCGGCAGGCGGCGGTCAGGGTGTTTTTCAACAGGCAGGCGATGGTCATCGGGCCGACGCCGCCCGGCACTGGCGTGATAGCGCCGGCGACTTTAACCGCTTCGTCGAAATCGACATCGCCGACCAGCCGCGTGCCGGATTTCCTGCTGGCGTCCTCGATCCGGTTGATGCCGACGTCAATCACCGTGGCGCCCGGTTTGATCCAGTCACCGCGCACCATGCGCGTGCGCCCCACTGCGGCGATGACGATATCGGCGCGCCTGCATTCGGCGGCGAGATCGCGGGTGCGCGAATGGGCGATGGTCACGGTGCAGTGCTCTTTCAGCAACAGTGCCGCCATCGGCTTGCCGACGATATTGGAACGCCCGACGACAATTGCCTGCAGGCCCGTGAGATCGCCGATGACCTCCTTCAGCATGAGCAGACAACCGACCGGCGTGCACGGCACCATTGCATCCTGGCCGCTGTTGAGCCGCCCGACATTCAACGTGTGGAAGCCGTCAACATCCTTATCCGGATTGATGGCATTGAGGATAGCGTCTGAATCGACCTGATCCGGCAGCGGCAACTGCACCAGGATGCCATGCACCGTGGGGTCGTTGTTCAGTTCCTCAACCTTGGCCATGACGTCGTCATGGCTGGCGTTAACGGGCATTTTGTAGGTGTTTGAATTCATCCCCGCCTCGAGCGTCGATTTGCCCTTGTTACGGACATAGACCTCGCTCGCCGGGTCTTCACCGACCAGCACCACCGACAGGCCAGGCGTCACACCATGGCCTTCTTTCAAGAGCGTCACCCGGCGGCCGATATCGGCGCGCAGATTGGCGGCCATGGCCTTGCCATCGATTATGTTCGCGTCGCTCATGTTAGTTCTCCAAAAAAGAGTTCGAGACGTTTCTTAAGATCCGCCGGATCGCCGACGATTTGAATCGATTTTTGCCGCGCCGCGGCGCCGAACGCAATATGCATCGCCGACGCCGGCAAGCGGAATTCCCGCGCCAACAGCTTGAGAAGGGCGCGGTTGGCCTTGCCGCCTTCAGCTGGCGCGGTGACTGCGGCCTTCACATAGGCACCGCTGTCGGCCGTTTGCGCGATGCCGTTAATGCCGGCACGGCCGGCTTTCGGCGTCAGGCGGACGGCGAGTCGGATGCCCGAATCATTCATGTCATAAGGTGTGAGTTCGGGTGTGAGGCGCTGCCTCAATGGATATTGTCGACGATCAGATTGCGGATGAAATAGAGCGCTAGAATCAGGATCATCGGCGAAAGATCGACGCCGCCAAGCGACGGCACGATGCGCCGGATTGGTCTGAGCGCCGGTTCGGTGATGCGATAGAGAAAGCCCAGTATGGTATAAATAAATTGGTTCTGCGTGTTCAAGATATTGAAGGCGGTGAGCCAACTGACGATCGCTGTGGCGATCAGCACATAGATATAAATCGAAAAAACAGCGTAAATAAGGTCGGCTAAGGCATTCATGGTTTTCTTTCGTGAAAGACCGTGGCGTGGGCGGCGGCAAGTATATCCCAAAGCAAAATGAGGGCCAGCCTTTCTCATCCGGCCGCGCGCCTTGACAGGCCCGGAAAAGCCGCCACATTATCCGCTACCGCACCGGCTCGACCGGTCGCGCACCCGATACGCTAACGGGGCCGTAGCTCAGATGGGAGAGCGTCGCGTTCGCAATGCGAAGGTCAGGGGTTCGATTCCCCTCGGCTCCACCAGCATCCCCTCTACGCCTGTCTAGTATAGACCGATTTATCCGCAGGTTTATGGGGTTTTTCGGGATTTCCTGTCTATATTACTCCGACCCAATCTGATACAATACAGCCTCAAAGTGTGGGTAGGGGGCGGGGGTTCATATGGCGGATTCCACCTTATTCACCCCTTAGCTGGCGACTTTCCATTCTGATAAATCGTAACCCACACAGCCGATGGACAAACAGGCGGGCTGAGAAATGCTGACTGATACCAAGATACGATCCCTAAGCAAGAAGGGCACGCATGCTGACGGCGATAGATTATATCTGCAGGTCAGCAGCCGCCGTGGAAAATCATGGTTATTCCGCTGGAAAATCGAAGGGAAAACACGCTACTCAGGCTTAGGTTCTTACCCTGCTGTGACACTGAAGGCCGCGCGAGCAGCAGCAGTAAAATGCAATCAACTTTTGGCTGAGGGTTTAGACCCTATCGAAGAGAAGAAAAAGGCAAAGGCCGAAAAGGAGGCGTCGAAAAATACTTTCGCGGTGGTGGCGAGGAGGTGTGCAGAATCAAAAAGACAGGCATTCCGAAACGAAAAGCATAAATGGCAGTGGCTCCGGACGCTCGAGATGTATGCGTTCCCACACATCGGCCACATGAAGATCGGCGACATCGGACATCCGGACATCGTAACGCTGTTAGAGCCTATCTGGCTGAAAAAAGCTGAGACAGCAAAAAGAACACGTCAGCGGATCGAAAGCGTTTTCGACTATGCAGCGGGTCATGGGCTCTTTGATCGCGCTAACCCCGCAAACATTGCTCTCCTTAGGGACGCCTTACCGAGTCGCGCTAAGCATCTCACCAAATCCAAACCACACCCGGCTTTAGATGTCGATCGCATACCCGCGTTTTACGCAGCTCTCGCCCAAGAGGAATCGATGTCGGCTCTCGCGTTACGATGGACGATCTTGGCGGGAGTTCGAACTACTGAAACATTGGGAGCGCAATGGGTGGAAATACACCGGCATGGACGAGTGTGGATAATTCCACCCGAAAGAACGAAAACGTATGAAGAATTCTCAGTGCCGCTAACCGAGGTGATGATGGTTTTGCTGGGTAAGATGCAGCTTATGAGACGCAACCATCCGTACATATTTTATTCACCATCCAAACCACACCAACCCCTGAGCAATGCGGCTATGCGAAAGCGCCTTCGTAAAATGGGCGTACCTGCGGAGGAGGCTAGCGTCCACGGGTTCCGCGCTAATCTGAAAACGTGGGGCTTATTGAACAATTACAGTGAGGAGGTGACCGAAGCAGCACTAGCACACAGATACGGCAACAAGGTCAGCCAGAGTTACAACAGGACGGATTTATTGGAAGTCCGGCGTGGAATGATGGATGCATACTCCACGTTTGTTACAGGCGGTGCGGAGCTGAGAGTTTCGCCCTCGATTCCACCGGGCTAATCCTTCTTATCGATAGCCTTTAGCATCGTCTTGATTCGAGCGGCGGCGCTATCGGGTGATATAAAAAAGCGACGAAACTGATCATTCTCACAGGATGTAGTGGCAATACAGAAATCTATAAATTGTTGCGCCTTTTTCGTTGGTTCATCTACAGACCACGCCGGCACCGGCCTCTCCTTTGTTACCATCTCCCACACATCTACCAACGCCGCGAGCCACCTCTTGCGCCAATACAAATAAGATTTCTCCCACGTCCCATCCTTTACCCTCGTTTTAATTTCTTCACGCAGTTTGCTTAAGCGATTGAAAGTGTCCGGTGGAAGGCCAACTTCGTCCAAGCTTTCCAGTATGACCATTTCTCCTTCAGTGGGGTTGCGCCCCTTCTCGTATAACTCTCCCCAGGCATCCCAGGCGCTCTCCGCGTCTGCTGTAATCTTTTTTAACTCACGGTGCAGGTCTGTTAGTTGTTTCAGTTTAGACACCACAGTCGCTTGCGCCTTATCACCGCCGGCCCACAGCTCCTTCTTGAGCGACTGCAGCGATGGTTTTTGCCTACCGTGGAAAAGCATGTGCCCGAAGTAATGACTGTTTAGGTCAACACAAAACCGGTTTACCCAACGAGCGTCAGCCTCACCAAGTTTAAGCGCTGCGGCAGGGTTGAAGTTTTTTGGCGCAGCCGTTCTGTAATGCCACACAAAACCGTGGTTACGTGCAATCAACTGCATAGTAGAAGTTTTTAGCACGTGCTCCTCGGCGGTGAGCACTGGCCTGCGCTGCTTGAAATTCGCCATGGTCAGCAGCTTAAACCTCTATGTTAGGGATTCCATCACATTGCGACCTTAGAGAATTTTTTCCACCGGCTCCATATTGATCGCATGCTCAACGATGGAGGCCAGGATGGTCAGAATTGCATACAGCGTTTCGGAGGTGGCCGAGATGCTTGGTAAATCCAAA
>Ga0114999_10000113_pt1 | contig 110136 bp, 74 predicted proteins | sample ArcticOcean_MG_C_3_FD_89820 | JGI IMG/M metagenome (GOLD analysis project Ga0114999, IMG submission 89820) | Marine microbial communities from western Arctic Ocean - ArcticOcean_MG_CB8_126 | ecosystem: Environmental > Aquatic > Marine > Oceanic | place: Arctic Ocean: Canada Basin | collected...
ACGGTTGACCCGCAAATTTTCGTCGACGAAATCGAGGCGCGTGCGCCAGAGCAAGCGCATGATGTCCCCGATGTCGGGGCGCGGATTCTCATTGATTGAAGATGGATTGAGCGTAGGCATATCCTACAGGATTGCCCACATCAATGTAAGCCGTTTTCACAGGACAGGCGTGTAAAATCTCCAGCTGACGCAAGGCCTCCAACTCACCGAGATGGGCATGTTCGAAGAATTCGGCTGACCAGATGTAGCGGCCGATGATGCGGATTTCACCCTCCGGAAAGGGGGATTCCTTGTCCTTGTCAGCGAAGGCGAGGATTCGGTCCTCTTCGAGTTCGAGAACCCGACCCGTGTCGGTCAACATCTGACACCACGGTTCGCTCGCCTTTACCGTCGCCAACATCGTGCCGCCCGAGTGGCGTTGAAGCAGGGCGGAGGAGACGTTCAGGTCGGGCATCAGAACGTCTGGCAAAGCCACCAACACCGGGCCATCCACCGCCGCACAGAGCACCGCATCGACGAGCCCATTGGCTTCGATTTGGTGGACGACCTCGACGTTCAGTTCAGCGCAGGCGGCATCGAGCGCTGGCTTGGCCGGCGACGAGACGGCGATGATCCGTTCAAGACCCGCCTGTTCCAGTTCGAAAACGGTGCGCTCAAGCATCGAGATCCCTCCAACCTCGATGAGTTCCTTGCAGCCGTCGACGGCCAAAGCAGCCATCCGCGTGCCGAGCCCGGCCGCGGGGATGACGGCGGTGGTGATTCGCCCCCTGTCCGCCATGCCACCCGTACGTGTCCGAGGGAAAAGAGATGACCCTGAACCTGAGTCGGTGACCATGCGGCGGGGTGCGGAGGCCATCTTCTGTGCGATTCCTGCGCGAATTGGGCTGCTCGGCAACCCTTCGGATGGCTACAATGGGCAGTGCATCTCCTCGCTATGCCGCAATTGGCGGGCAAAGTGTGCGCTGACGCCGCATGAAAACCGCTGGGACCCCTCCATCAAGATCGATTGTGCCGGTGAGATTCTGACCTTCGATTCGCTCGCTGCGCTCGCGGAAAACCCCGGTGACCTCAGCCATGGGGGACTTCCCAGGCTCGTCCTCGGTGCGCTCGTGCACTTTCAGGATGATTGTGTGGGCAGCGGATTTGCGATGGAGGCGAGCGGCTTCGAGATGGTGGTCAGTACCGACATTCCACGTCAGGTCGGCCTGGCCGGCTCGAGTGCTGTGACGACCTCTGTCATTCGTTGCCTGTTGACACACCATGGGTTGGGGACCGCATTGCCGCCTCACGCCGTGGCTGACATGGCGCTCAAAGTCGAGACCGATCGCTTGGAGATTCACGGCGGGCTGCAGGATCGACTTCCGCAGGCGTACAATCGGATGCTCCACATGGATTTCCGTGAGGAATTGATGGATGGCCGCGGCTGGGGCGCCTATTCGCACCTCGATGAAGGCCTCTTGCCCGAGATGTGGATCGCCCACGCCGAAATGGGCGAAGAATCGGGCCGGGTACACGCCGAATTGCCGGCCCGATGGGAGGCTCAAGAACCGGTCATGGTTCGCGTCATCCGGGACCTTGCTTGGTGCAGTCACCGCGGCAAAGAGGCGCTCGAGGCCGGCGACTTCACCACCCTGGCCGAACAGATTGACCGAAATTTTGACCTGCGCACCGAATTGTTCGGCGAGGCCGCCCTCGGTCAGAATCTCACCATGGTTCGCCTCGCCCGCGAACTCGGTTCTTGCGCCAAGCAGCCGGGGTCTGGAGGCGCCATCATCGGCATCATCCCCGACGAGGACTTCATGGAGCGCGCAAAACCCGCATTCGCCGAGAACGGCTGGACGCTGGTGCGGCTGGAGATGTGAGTTTGAGCGACGACCGCATGCGTATCGGCTACGTCCACGGCTCGCCCCTGTTTGACAAATTCGAGTCAAAATACGACAATCCCACCCACCTGAGAGAACGGGGTTTCACCGATGTCGTGGTCGCTGACCAACTGAGTGGGGGTCTGCATGCGGAGCCAGGGGCGTTGAGAGCCCAGATCGAATCCTGTTCAGATGCCGGCTTGAATGTCTGGCTGATGGATGACCTGTTCACCCTCTCCGCCGATTCCAATGCCGGTTGCCCCGGGTTGGAAGCCTCTTGGGATGAGTCTGCGGACTCCATTCGCGCCTGTCTAGAGGAACATCCCGATGTTCGTGGGATGGTCTTTCGATTTGGGGAGACTTTCACCCATCCGTCGAGTGATTTCAAACGATACGATCTGATTCGCTGCGACTGCATCGATTGTTCCCACATCGATGGCATCACCCGCCGACGGCGGGTGATCGAATTACTCGAGAGCGTGGTCTGCCGCGAGATGGGAAAGCGTTGCATCCTGCGCCTGTGGGATCTCGGTGAGGACGGTGTCCATGCCGACCGCACCATGCAGGCACGTGTCCTCTCCAAATGGGGCGGCGACCCGCGCTTCATGGTCAGTGTCAAGCACTCCCAGACCGATTATTGGCGCCATCAACCGTGGAATCCATCCATCGATCTGGAAGGCCCGGCGCGCATCGTCGAATTTCAATGCGAGCGCGAGTACGAATTCATCGGCATGCTGCCGAATTGGCAGGGCCTTGAATGGAGTCAGGGCCCGGTCGAGTGCGGAGAGGCGGGCTGGACGGGCCTTGCCAACAAGCGCCCGCCCGACTGGGCGGGCGTCTGGGTATTGCCGCTCGGCGGCGGTTGGGCCAAGCGCCATGCACAATCGACTCTGTGGGCCGACATGAACGTCCACGCCATCCTCGCGCTATGCACCGATCCGATGGCGGACGCCGATGATATCCTCCACCAATTCATGGCCGATGAATCGCTTCCAAAAGAAGGGCATGCGCTGCTGCGAAAGAGTGCGGAGCTCATCCTTCGGCTGCGCTATTTGGATGTCTGGCGGCTCATCGCCGATCAGCGTTGGATGCCGGCTGAAAACTGGTTCCGCGACGACAATTTCGTTCCCGGTGCCTGCGCCAGTATCGCCAATACCGTCACCGAGCAGGGCCTGGCCGACTTGTTGCGGACCGAGCGCGCCCTCGCTTCGGCCATGGCGCGAACCCATCGGATGGAAGCCGAAGAAATCGAATGGGGGCCGCATGCGGATTTCATCCTCGAATCCTATCGATGGGCCGCAACCTTTGCCAAATGGACTGAGAATGTCTGGGATGCCCTCCTTCGCGCCGCACCGCTCAAGCGGGATGAGGCCAAACTCATCCTCCTCGAAGCCGCCCCTCCATCACCCCTATCCGTGATGGACTGAAGGGAGGACAGCATGGAGCACGCCCTGTTCACCCGTCTGTGGCAAGAGGTCGACTTCGACGACCATCCCCCCAGCGGCGGTCATGGACCCGAACCCGAAGGTGAACTTCGCTTCACCTCAACACCGCGTTGCCTTCGGGTGGAGGATGATCGCCTTTCCTTTCTTCTCGGTGAGGGTGAAGATGCAGATTCTGTCCACCGTTGGTGTGCAACTTCCGTGAAACTGAATGAGGGTCCAGATCGATTGGGTGAGCACCGCTGGAGCCTTGCACCAAACAATGTCGATGCAGACCTCGGCGACTGGATTTCGGTGCATCTTTCCGTCGAGGAGAGAGGCGGGACCTCGGTCGAGCCGGAACGGACACTTCTGAGTCGAATCAGAGAGACTTTGCAACCGCTATTGCCCGATTGGACCTGGCATCTCGAGGTCGACAACAAGGCCGACCGCATGGGTTGGTATGTGCGCGCGCCGGCGGCTTGGACCAGCCTGTTCACGATTTTCGTCGGGCTCGGATGGAACGACCGTGAGGAGAAGCGCGGCTTCCTCCTGTTCGAGCGCGCGCCGCCCGGTGAATTGGACCGACCCGATGAAGCCGAGCCGAATCGACTCGACGGGCTGCGTACCGTCGCCCTGTGCAATGCAGCCAGAGGCGGCTTGTCCCTGCTGGCTCAAGACATGCACTGGGCGGCGCATCCTCATCCCCATCCCTTGGACAACCTACCGGGAACCGTCCACTTGTGGCCACCCTCAATGGGTCGATGGCCGCTGCTGCTCGCCCGTTCAGATTCGACCGAGGATGTCGTCGAGTGGAGCGAGGCCATCGTCACGGCACTCCTGCCGGCAATTTCGACCCTGTCGACCAAGATTGAAGGGCTCAGCTGGCATTGACAACGAGCCCTTCGTCGTCGATTTCCCAGTCGATGAGGTCCCAACCGGCGGCCTCGCAGGCCGCCTTCGTCGCCTCGATGCCCATCGGCCCGGCGAGCAGTGCGACACAGCCACCGCCACCGGCCCCAAGCGCCTTCCATCCGACCACATCGCGGCTTGCCAACAGCGGGTCGACGACCTTGCGGAAGGGGTCGTGAAGAGCGGGGTCGAGCAGATCAACGCCTTTGCAGACATCGTTCAGTGCCTCGACCACCAGGTTGCGCCGGTCCTGGTCGAGGCCTTGGGCCATGGTGCGCGCGGCGAGCCGAATGGTCATCAGTCCGTTGATGATGTCCTCATCGCCGGCGGCGTAGCGCGCCCAGATGGCATCGTGCAGATCACCGGAGACGTGGGGGATGCCGCTGTTGGCGACGATGAGATGCTTGTGCAACCAAAACTTCGCCGACCGCGGCGGTTCGAAGGGCATTGGCTCGACATTGTCGCCGATGAATATCAGGTGATTGAAGCCGCCGTGCTTGGCTGCCCACTGGTCCTGTCGCCCGCCGGTATTGCCGAGCAGCGACTCGAATTGATAGGCGGCTTCCTCGGCATTCTCCGCCCCGTTGATGGCCGCCATCAGCGCGACATTGATCGCTCCGGTCGTGCCCAATCCACTGCCGACGGGTGCCTCGCAGGAATATTCGACTTTCAGGTGGCCTTGGTCGGAGATGGTGAGGATGGCGGAGGCGTGGATGTTGATGGCGACGTTGACCACCTCGCCCCCGTGATCGTGGGTATAGGGGGGGACATCGGTCCAGCCACCGGCGAGGTCGAGGCGGACGGGCGCGCGGGCTTCGATTCGCTTCACTCAGACCGCCTCGGACAGGTGGGCGATGGCATCGGCGATAATCGCTCTGGAGCGCTTGAGGACCGAGACCCGCCAACGATCGTTCGGTGGATTGAACGCGTCGAGCATCCGATGACGCTCCGGGGAACGCAGGAGACGGAGCGGAGGATTGCCGCTCCACTGGGTGAGCCGGTTCTCGGCGCGGGCGAGTTTCAGCAGTGGAATCGGCTTGATGGTGCCAAATTCCTGGGTTATGCTCGTCCAATTCTTGTCTGGGAATCGTGCCTCGATGCCGGATTGGATGCCCCCGCGGATGCGATAGGCAACGCTCTTCTCGGGGTCGAGAATCTGGATTCGCTTGCCATATCGCTGTTTGAGTTCGTTTTCGTCGACGCCCTCACCGACGAGGAGTGAATCGACGCCGAAAGGGCCGAGTCCCGTGTGGAAATCGATCCAGACGATGCGCTCGGCTGAGATGAGATTCCGCGTGCACCAATCGATGAAGTTCTGGCTCGAAAGTGCCAGTTCTGAACCGCCGTACTGCAGGGCTTTCGGCCGGTTGTATTGGCCCTCTTGCACAGCCTGTTTGGCCGGGGCGAATCCGAGTCGGAATGAGGCCCACATCGCCCTCAGCGTGAAGAATTCGCCTCCCCTTGGGCCGGATTTCGGATTGAGCAGTCCATCCAGTTTGGCGTAGAGTTCATTCTCGCCGCTGTAGCCCTCTCCCGGCGGGAGAAAATTGCGATTGAGGTCGGCATTGTCTTCGTTAACGCGGCGTAGCCAGGCCATGCCCCACGGATTGATGATGTGGGCGAAGGCGATGGCCGTGTCCTCGGGAAGGACGAGTTCGCCGCTCTCGAATCCCTCCATAATCCACAGGGCAGCCGCTGAGCCGGGGTGGCCCTCGACGCCGTGGACCCCAGAGGTGTGGAGCATCACTTTGGTTGCATCTCGCGGTCCGATCCAGACGAAATCTGTCGACAGGAATTCTTCCTGCGGCCCCCTCTCAAAAATCTTCACAGACTCGACATCGAGTTCCATCCGTTCGGCCAGGTCGAGGAACTTCTGCCGCGCAGTCACGTATTGCCGTGCGAACAGTCGGTCAGAGGCAAACTCAGGCATTTACCTCGCCTCAGTTGAAGCGCCAGGTGCCGATCGCCTTGGGTTGCAACTTGGCCGGCCAACCCGACTTCGAGATGCGCGGCTTGGTCGTCGCCTTCTCCAAGAGGTCACAACCTCGCACGTTGAAGAGCGGCAGGTCGGTCTCGACTCGTCCCTCCCAGACCTCGTCGGTCGGGTTGTAGAGTCGCAGAACGCTGCCGATGCCATCCGCCGCCGGCTTCAGGCAGGCGATGATCGGCATCGGGCCCGTGCCGACCAATCGCACCGGTTGCAGGCGCTTGCCACGGCTTCCGCTGGTGCAGACCTCGTCGAACTCTCCATCGAGTTGGGGTTTGGGTAGAACGGGAATCGCACCAGCCTTGCAGGCATAGGTCTCGGCGATCTGGTGGAGATTTGCCTCGGACCATTTGTCCTCATAGGCGAGCACGGCCCAGCGGGTCCAATGCGAGCCCTTGCACTGTGCACCGGGTGCTTCGAAGACGGGTCCGGCGCGGTTGCGTCGGCTGGCGAAGCCGTCCCGGGACAGGTGGCCGGTGGCGCGAAGTAGGGTGATGGCGAGGGTTGTTCCTCCCTCGCCCGTGATCGCCTCGTATTCGTTTGAACCGGGGCACAAAACCGCGACGCCGCCCTCTTTGTCTTCGGCCATCAAGAGATCGCTGAAGTGATGTGTCGGTACGTGGGGCTGTTCCCAATCCGAGTGGTGTGGCCAATTCGCGGGTCGCTCGATGATGTCGAATGCAGCGCCCGCATGGACGGTACTCGTCTCGACCCCCGTCGGCACATGGAGGCGGAGCCGATGGTCCTCTGAGGCATTGTCGACCCAGGTCTCGACCTCGACCATGGCATGTCCGCTGCGCAGCGTGATGTAGTGGTCCACCGTGTTCCACTCCAATTCTGATGAGCGCTTTTGGGTCGCATCATCGAATCGGGTGGGCAGGGCCCAAGCGATGTGGAGTCGGACGGTTGCCGACCAGTCATCCTGATTCTCAATCGTCAGGTAGACCTGGCGGTTGGCTTCATCCGAATCGGCGAATCGAGCATCGAGCGCACCGATGCGGGATGACATCTTCTCGCCCCGACCCTCGGCCTGGCCGACGGGGAATCCACCGGCCGACCAATCATAGGAATCTCCGGCGTCTTCAGCGTCTTCCAATCGACCGGCTCCGACGACGTGGCGACCCGTTCCGTGGTCCATCACATCGAATCGACCATCGGCGCGGAACAACACCCGAACCAGCCCATTGTCCATCCAATCGGTGCGGCCGAACTCTCCACCGAGGTTGACCGGTTCTCCGGGCAATGCATAGTTGCCACGACCGGGGAGGGCGTGGGCGACAGAGAGACCGGGGGGCAGTCGGTGAACGTGGATTTTGCCGACGATGCGGGGCAATTCGACATTGGCGACCCGGTCGTGGTGCACGTGCAGGTCCCATGACTTCGGTTGAATCGCCAAGCCGGAGGTGTGGATCAGGCAATCCCCACCGAATGTCGCCATCTCGATTTTCACTGGCAGACCGTGGTCGAGCCAGCAACGGAATTTGGGCACGGCCATATCGATCATCAAGGAGCCGGACCAGGCCTTGGCGAGCGGATTGTGGAGCAGCAGCGGAATCGCATCCCGGTCATCGTGGGAGAGGTCCATCTGGTCGCGCAATTCGGCCGTAAGATCATCTTCGAGCATCGCCGTGATCTGGTCGGCGTGCTTGAAGCGCACCTCCATGTCATCGTGGGTTTCATCGACGCTGCATCCGCAGATGTCATCGTGCGGATGGTTGCGCAATATCTCGCGCCAGGCGAGGTCGAGCCGGGGCCCTCGGAAGCGGCCGCCGTGGGCGAGGGATACCGCGGAAAGTTGCTCGACTCGGTCGCGCAATTGCCGCATGGAGTGGTCGTTGGCCCGCTTGAGATAGAGACGTGCACTGAAGACACCAGAGAGGATATTGCGATCCCAACCACTGTGCAATTCACCTTGATAATTGAACACCTTTTTCCGGCCGATATCGGCTCGCAGTGCTTCGATATAGGCGGGGAAGGAGGAGTGTTGGAATTTGATTCGACCGTTGAATTCCCGACACGCCTTGCCGATCAGCATCGGCAGCGTCGGTTGGGGGTGGGTATGGTCGCTACCCTGCCCGAAGAGCAGTACATTGGGCGTCCATCCCATCGCCTCGTGCTTGTCGAGCAGCCGCCCCATTCGACCCATCGCGGAGTCGACATCGACATCGAGTCCATCCTTTCGGTCCAGCGGCCGGTTCTCGAATCCCCAGGCCATCAGGCAGGGGTAATCGGGCACTTGTTGAACGGCGAGAACCTTGGATTTCCCATCGCTTGCGACCCAGTTGAAGACGCCGCCCGCCTCTTGGATCCACGGGCCCGCACCGCGGGTGAATAGGAAGGTGTCCAAACCTGCGCCCTTGAGGATCGCCGGGAGTTGAGCCACGTGGCCAAAGGGGTCTGGCACATAGCCGACCTCGGATCGTCCGCCCCAACGCGCCGCGGTCCGCGCACCCATCAGCAGGTTGCGGACCAGCGCTTCACCGCCGACGATGTATTCGTCGGGCAGCACGTACCAGGGACCGATGTTCAATCGGCCCTTCTCCACCAAGGCGGTGATGCGGTCTGCATTCTCGGGGCGCACCTCGAGATAATCTTCGAGAATGACCGTCTGTCCATCGAGCTCAAACGAGGGGTAAGCGGTTGGATTGTTCTCCATCAGATCGAGCAGATCATCGACCATTTCGATGAGCTTGTATCGGTACTTCTGGAAGGGCAGATACCAGGCCCTGTCCCAATGTGTATGCGGGACGATATGACCGACGAGCGGGGCATCTTTCAATCGGCCCGTGTTGGCTTTGCGGAGTTTGGGATAGCGACTGCCTTCGGCTGGCTCTGTGGGCAGATCTTCGATCTCAGGCAGGGGCTCCTCTTCCTCTTCGGGCTCGGGCTCCTCCCAGTTGTCCTCGACCACTTCGGCGGCCTCTTCCGCCTCGACTTCGGCTTCGGCTTCTTCCATAGCCAGATTCTCGGCGTCGACAATCTCCTCTTCCTCGGCGCCGGTCATGCGGGCCAGAGCGGCATCGAAGGTCGCCTCCTCGGCCACGGCCGTCGTGACGACTGGTTTGCGCTTTGGCGGGCCACCACTGGATGGGGGTCCCTTCGGCGGACCCGAGGGTGGACCCTTCGGTGGGCCTGCGGGCGGACCTGCGGGTGGGCCAGAATCGGGTGAAGATGGAGGTGGGGGAGAGGGCCCCGATGGCGGCGGTGAGGATGGCCCCTCCGAGGGTGGAGACGGGCCCTTCTTCGGTGGTCCACCCTTGGGTGACCGGCGTTTGGGAGGCCCACGCTTGGGCGGCGGACCGGGAGCCATGCCTGCGCTAAGGCTGCGACCGCCTATCAAAGTGGCTCTCCTGCAAGGAGAGAATCCAACATTGCATTTTCAAGGGCAATATCCGATTGAATGTCGCTCGGCGCGCCGGGATAGCGCAGGGCGGCAGCGATGCCGATGCGCAGTGCCGTCGCGGGCAAATCATGCTCTAGACACAGGTTGTGAGGTCCCACAAGGCGTTCCTTCGGCCCGAGTTTGCGAACCGGGTCTCGCGCATTTCGCTCGATCGGGTCTCGAATCGATGCGTCCTGATACTTCGCCAAGGCGCGATGGCACCAATCAATCTGATCAGCGCGGTCGAATCCGTAGGCCGCGACCAACGCTTCACTCGATTCGAGTCCAGCTCGCAGGGCCAATGCCGCAATGTCTGGGTCATTGGCCGCATCCGCAAGCCATTCGTATCCTTTCAGATGACCGATGTAGCAGACCATCGCATTGACGCAATTGTAGGTGAACAATTTCCGGGTCAACTCGCGCTCGAAATTCGCTTTGGGTTCAAACCCTTCAACGGTGAATTCAGTGAGCAATGCGTCGCCATCCAACGGCAGGGTCCAATGGTCCTGCACCTGCACGGTTGTGGGATGTTGGTCGGCTGTCGGTTCGATGCAGGAGCGCAGCACTTGGGCTTGGGAGATGCCGAGATGGGTGTCGATCAATGCCGCTTCATCCGCCAGAGCGCCATCGCACAGGGCCAGCCGAACGGCTTGGGCTGGATTCGGATGGTTCTCGGCCAGAATCAAATCCAGTTTGCCATCACTCAATCGCTGGCAGAGCGGCTCGCGAATGCGCTTCGCCCACGCTTCCAAATGGTTCGCTCCCATCGAGGTCAGGACGAGATCGGCGGTGTCCATCAATTCGAAGAGATCATCATCGATGTGGTGAAGCGTTTTGGATGTCAGAATTTCAGATTCTCCATTCATCAGATTGACCACGGTCCAACCGTTGGACAAGGCGTCCAACGTCGGTCGATGTGCATCGACCAGACTGAATTCCCACCCGCTTCGTGACAGCAATTGGCAGAGGAATCCACGCCCGACCTTGCCGGCGCCGAAGACCACGGCATGCGGTCGCTTCTGGGCCAGTCGGGCGACTCCGAGCGCGCTGACCTCGTTGCCCGCGCCGCGATCGACCGGTCGGGCAGCGACGATGGCAGGCACCTCGGCCAATCCACCGCCCATGAGAATCGGTGCCTCAGAGCCAAAGGGTCTGACCTGCTGTAAAATCGGTGTCAATTCATCCCATAGACTCTCGACGATGCGCCAGGTTTGCTGTTCCGAGGTGCACTCCGAAGGGTCCAACGCCCAACCGCCGACATGACTGGCCGAGGGGTTCAACCCCCGCTTTCCCGCAAGGTTTGGGTCGAAATCCGGGACGCCTTCCAGCGAGTCAGGACGGTCGGGCAATGCTTGGATGCCCGATGCGAGCAGGGTGGCTGCCCCACTGGAGGTTGCAGCGTACAACAGGGCGGGCAATCGGCCACAGGCGGGTAGGAAGGACAGACCCGTGCTTCGCGCATGGTCGACCAGCCCTTCACAATCGAGTGGAATCAGACCGAGATGCTCTGAGGTATTGGCCAGATTGAACACCTGTCCATCTGCAGGCCCAAGTCCAAGCACGCCCGCAGACAGGTCATCGCAGCCACAGATCACCTCGGTGCCGACGCTCAACCCGGACAGAGTCGCGCCGTTTGCCGTCACCCGTCCGATGACCGTCGCGGGATCGAAGAGTGGCGGCACGATTTCACCGAGACCGACCCAATCCTGCAAGTGTGAAGGCATCGTGCCATCCCGGTCGAGCAGGCCACGCATCGAACGCGCGTCGGAGGCGGGAATTCCGGTCAATTCGAAGTTCAGCCAATCCTTGATCTGTAGACTGGTCAGCCCTTCCCGTTGGGGATTGGAATCCGCCCACTGCTTCAGTCGACGCGGCAACCACGGCCCGGATGGATGCAGGATGGCGCCATCGCCCAAGACACACTCTTCGACCGTCAAAGGGTCCTGCCAGGTGCCGAGATGCCCCACTCGGACTCCGTTTTGGACGAGCAATGCCGAGGGTCCTTGTCCGGTGATACCGATGCGTTCGATCCGATGTGCATGGGGGTGAACCGCTGTGCGAACCGCGGGCCACGGTGATTCGATGTTGGTCGGGTGGGTGGAAATCGTCCAATCACCCTCGGGTGAGAGCAAGAGCAACTTGACCGCCGTGCTGCCGACATCGATGGCCAGCGTCAGCGAACCATCGCCCGGCGGTGCCTCCATGTTGAACGGGAGTCGGCCACCGGTTCTTGAATCGGTTCACTCCAGAGCCCAGGCGTGATCATTGCCCAGGGCAGCATGTTTGCAAAGAAAGCGAAGATTTCTCCTGAAAGAGGGAAATTTCCAATAGAAATGAACGTATCACGGAATATTACTGTTCACGGGGCCATTCGATCGGTGACCAGCCGAGCACCGCCGTGCCGGGTGCAAGATCCAAGAAGCGATTCGGCGAGTCGGATTGGGCCACGGTCAACAGATGCTCATCGAGTGAGGCGGTGACGGCAGCCTCGAAGAAGGCGCGAACATCCACAGCGAGAAAGGCCGTGGCCTGCAGTCGTCCACCACGCCGCCAATGCTCGGACTCGTCGGGAATCACCGTGCCGATGCGCACAGCGATCGTCTCCATGCCATGCACCCGCGCATGCATCTCGGCGAGGATTTCAGCATAGATTTTCGAGGCGCCATAGGTCGAGGTCGGCGCGACACCATGCTCGACTGAGATCAGTTGGCCATGCATCGGACCACCGGCCTCGAAGAGTGATTCCATGCCGACCACAGCGAGTCCCGAAGAGGCGACGATGACCCGGCGGAGCGAGACATTTCTGCAGCATCTGAACAGGGTGGTCGTGACCTCGATGTTGTTGCGCAGCATCGAATCATCTTCGTTCGACGGATTGGCATCCCCGGCGAGGTGGAGCAGGACATCCGCGCCCTCGAGAACGGCCGAGAGTGCCTCATCGGATGCCGTCGACAAATCCATCTCGATATCGACCCGCTCCCTGGCGTTTTCATCCTCGGTATTGCGCCCCGCTGCCAACCATTCTGCCAGCGGGCGGTCGACGCCAACGACCTCGATCCCGAGCGACGAAAAATGGCTGTGAACGATGCCGCCGATGAGCCCGGCCACCCCTGTGATGACCACCCGCATGGGCCGAGGAAGAGGTGGAGGGGTCATGAGTCTGCCCGCAGAACGTGCGAAGTGATATGGTCGGAACTACGTTCCGAGGATGTATGGAACAGAACCGGGCCCTGCCCTCGCTTCTTGCGGTTCTCCTGTTGGTGAGTGGTAGTGCAGCCGTCTATCTCGGCAGTCAAGCCGCGCCCGCGGTCGATGAGAACAACTCGGACGACGAAATTCCAACCCCAAGCCCCACAACCGAGCCCGAACCGGAACCTGAACCCGAACCCCTCTGTCCAGCGGGTCAAATTCAGTATCTCTGGTCCTGCATCACACCGGTCACCAACCTTGCATACACGATTCCAGACGACGTTCGCGTCGGTGATTCGTTCTGGTTGACACCGACCTATGATGGCGATGATGCCCGACGTTGGAATGCGAGCTGCGCCGACGTGCTGATCGATGGTCGAGTCCACATCTTCGCAGAGGAGCCCGGCACCATCGAATGCACCGTCGACGGCGGCAATCCCGTCTCGGTCGCCTGGACCAATTTCAGCATCGTCGTACGACAACAAGCGCCTTCGAATATCGATCTCGGCCCTGGCGGTTTTGTCCTCATCAAGGGCCAACCGTGGACCTTGGATGCGCCCGACATCGAGGGCGGCCCGGTCGTCGCTTGGTCGGTCGCGCCACCCCTGCCCATCGGCCTCAGCCTCAACACCGAGACCGGCGGTATCATTGGCACAGCCTACCAATTGCAAGCCGCGACAGTCTACACCTTGACCGCGGTCAACAGCGGGGGTTCAACGAATGCCTCGATGACCTTGGCTGTGGTCGATCAAGCGCCGATCAATGTCCATTGGGGCAACATGGATTTGGTCCTGACAATCGATGCGCCGATGATCCCTCAGACCGCGCAGCACCTCGGCGGTGCCCCGGTCAGCTACGCGGCCGACCCACCCTTGCCCACGGGCCTTGAAATCAATGCGACCACCGGCCGGATGCGCGGCACACCGACCGTCCTGCAAGCGCAGACCACCCACTTCATCTGGGCCAACAACACCGGCGGCGGTTCCCTGGCGACCCTCATCGTGACCGTCAACGATGCACCGATCACCTCGATCACCTACGACCGCATGCCCTTGGACATGGTCTGGGAAAATGACACGGTCGACATGATGGCTGCAACCAGCGGTGGCACCCCCGTCGGCTGGAGCATCGCCCCTCCACTTCCAGCAGGGCTCTCCTTCCAAGCCGGTCGAATCAGTGGTTCGGCAATCGCTCTGCACCCATGGACGAATCACACCATCACGGCATCCAATACCGGCGGAGAATACAGCATCATTCTACCGATTCGTGTGGCGGACATCACACCGACGAACCTGACATGGGGACAGACCGATTTCATCCTCGCCGGCAATCAATCCTACACATTCCCCTTGAGCAATGACAGCGCATCGGTCGAATCTTTCACGATCCACCCCGCCATCGATGGATTGAGCGTCGATGCGAATGGAACGATTTCCGGCGCGGTTGCGGGCAGGTCCCTCAATCGACACGTTTGGACACAACACACGCTGTATGCGAACAACAGTGGCGGTTCGTTCGCCCTCAACATCAGCCTCGCCATCCATGACCTCGATGCCGACCATGCCGAACTCAGCAAACGACCGGTCGGCGCGGTCAACTATGGCGGGTCATACCCCTCACTCATCTTGCCATTCGGCGATTGGGCCTTTCCGGTCGGCATGGATTCTCTGAATCGCCCGACCGTCTCAGCCTCCCACGCGGGCGAGGGTCGAATCGTGGGATCGGGGCATGAAACCATGTCCTCAAGATCGACGGGAGCACATGGCAATCTCAGCCTCAATGGCCTGGATTGGGTCTGCGATGGTCGACAGCGGGTCGGCCTGGAATCCTCGTTCAATGGGTGGAAGGACACGTTGCTTGCCGAAGGCTACTCGGTCACGACCTCCGCGACGCCAGCGGATCTCGTGAACCTGGATTGCTTTGTCACCGAGTTCTGGAATTCATATTCGGATGCGGAGAATTCGCAGATCGAACAATGGCTGACCGCGGGCGGCGGCCTGATCATGGGCGGTCATGCCTGGTACTGGTCCTATTCGAATAGCGATACCGCCCACAATTATCCCGGCAATAAAATCGCCAAGACCACCGGTCTGCTGGTCTCCTCGACCAACATCTACACGACGACGACCGTACCGGATGAGCCGTGGGGCCCGAACCACCGATTGCAGGGTGCATTGCCGCTGCTCGAGGCGCATTACGCAGGCACGCTGATGCTGACGGGAACGGATGCGGATGAGGTGGCGAATGCGATCAATCTCTGTGTCTCCAATCTGCCGATCGACTTCAAGACATTCTGGGGAGCGGTGCACGACCTGTCGAACCAGACCGGCCTGATCCACATCGATTCGCAGAATACCTATGCGATGAACGCCGATGAAATCGATGACCTGATGCTCAATGTGCAGGAGAAATTGATGCGATTATTGCCCGCAGACGAGTTGTTTGCTCACCCCTCCTCGAGTTCCTTCCCCGGGCCGGTCAATGCGTCTGCCCCTCGGCCGACACGCACCATCCCCATCGACGGTGATTTCGCCGGACTTCCCAGTGGCTTCGGTTATGCGAATGCCGGGGCGCACGGCCGCATGAGCACGGGCCTGTACGCCGCGCCTGGTGATGTGGTCACGGTCACGTTCCCAACCTCAATCGTCGACACGAATGTCTACGTCCTCATCGGCGGGCATACAGACAACCTCTGGGGCAAGGATACGCTGCTTCGGCACCCGATCATCTACCGGAATTATTTCGTCGACAACACGACGATGCAGGTCGCCAATGCCTTCGGTGGCGCGATCTACATTCAGGTGCCCAAGGGGGCCACTCTCGGGATGTTCAACGTCACCATCTCCGGCGCGGTCGAGATGCCGTGGTATCAGCATGGAAAGACGGATGTTGGCGACTGGCGATTGCTGCTTCGAAATACAGCCGCGCCCACCGCCGAATTGTCCTCGGATTGGTTCATCCTGACTGTACCGAGTGCCAACATCCGCACCCTCGACGACCCCGACCACGCGATGGATTTCTGGGACGAAGCCCTGCAAATGGAGCACAATCTCTCGGGCTACACACCTTGGCCGCGCATCGAGCGCGCCCAGTTCGATGTTCAGATCAGCGCGGGGTGGATGCACTCCGGTTACCCATTCATGGCCCACGTCGCCAGTGTGGATGGGGTGGTCAATGGCACCTACATGTACCAAAATGGTGATTGGGGCATGTTCCACGAACTCGGCCATAACCACCAGTGGATGGCCAGTACACTGCCCGGCAATACCGAGGCCACTTGCAACCTCTTCAGCGTCCGTCTGATGGAAGACTTGGTCGGCAATGCGGGCCACGGCGCGATGAGTCCAGCCTCTCGCGAGCAGCGTGTGGAATCCCACTTCGCCAACGGCGCGCCCCTCTCTGCTTGGAGCGTTTGGACGGCACTCGAGACCCACATTTTGCTGAAGGAGGCGTTCGGCTGGGCGCCGATCACCGCCGCGCTCACCGAGTATTACTGGAACATGAGCACCCAGCCGAGTGGCGATGCAGAATACACCGAATGGGCGATTCAAACATCGCTGAACACCGGGTACAATCTGATGCCGTATTTCGCTGCGTGGAACTTCCCATTGACCCAAGCGAGTTGGGATGCAGTCGACCATTTACCTGTGTGGAATACCGATCCATTGAGAGGTTGGGTCCACGAATATGACCTGCTCACACGCGACCATGCCGCGGCCAACATCACGGGTGGAACGGCCGACCTTGAATGGGCCGTCTACGACAATGGAACGAACACCAGCATGACGGTATGCTGGGGCCCCACAGACGGCGGCAACAGCACCCTTGCATGGGCGAATTGTGCGGCGAAAGGCACGCCGTCAGTCGGCGAGTTCCAACACGGGGTGACGACGCTCACCTCGGGTGTTAACTACAAATGGCGGGTGATGGGAGAGAATGACAACGGGCAGACGTGGTCGGACCTCCAATCCTTCACCGCTGCATGACGGAGATGAACAAATGCGCTCGATCCTCATCAGCCTCCTCCTCCTCGCCTCAGCCTTCGCCGGTTGCCTCGAAACCGAAAGTCAACGGATCGATGATGGCGGCATCGAAACCGAGCCGTTGCCCTATGGCTTGGGGAGTTATTTCCCGAATTTCGCCGCTCCGGATGAAAATAATACCACGTGGAATCGTTCGATGATGGACGAAGAGCCTTGGGTCGCTTACTTCAGCGCGGAATGGTGCACCCATTGCGAGCCGACCCTGAATGCCAGCGACCAGACGATTCCCGCCGGACGGATGCTGATTCTCAACAAATATCCGGGCGAAGGACATGACGACATGTCGGCGTGGAAGAACCAGAGTGAGGACGGCATCAATCGCAGCATTGACCGCCCCTTCATCCACGCCCCAGATTTGGCCACCGAAATCGGTGTTGGCGGCATCCCATTCATGCTCTTCATCGACGCGGACGGCCGAACCATCAGCTACCACATCGGCCTGTGGACCAACACCACCGAGATGGCTGCATGGTACGAGAGTGGGGGCATCGAATTCGCCGATGAATCCTCTGGTATGGTGATGCCCGCCACCGAACCTATGGACATGAATTGAGCGTCAGGCTCATCACCACGGCGCGGCCGTAGGCCGCGTGATGGCCGATATCCTCGATGCGGAGCTCGCGCCGTCGGGTACGTTGAAGACCGGCTGGATTGATCTCGGCGAGCACCATCTATTCCGCGACATCTGGGTCGTCGTCTTCTATCTCGGCTTGATGCTACCGCACGCCTTCCTCGGCTATTGGATCGCCAAGGTAGCCTTGTTCGAGCAGAACCTCAGCATCGCCGATTTCACCTTCGCCATCATGCTGATCAAGGCGCCATTCATTTTCGTCCTGATCTGGGCCCAACCGGTTGAACGCTGGTCAAACCTCGCCTTCGGCCGGCGCCGGACGTGGATTCTCGCCGGCCTCGGCCTGCACATCGTCCTCCTCGTACCACTGTTCATCCTCGGCGCCAATGCCAGCGTTTTGGTTCTCGCCGCGGTGCTCGCCATCGCCCTGATTCCGCGACTCATGGCCGAGGCTGCGGTCGCCGGCATGATGGTCGAAAGCATCCCGAAACTCGGCCGATTCAATTCCGGCATCAATCTCGCCTATCGCGGCGGCGGGCACGTTTTCCTCATCCTCATGGGTTGGTTGGTCGGTTCGTTCGGAAGCAGCCCGCTGATGGAGGCCGGTATTCTCGACACGCGCACCCTCTTCCTGGTCGGCATGGCCGTCGCCATGGTGACGGCGATCATTGGCCTTGCCATCACCTTCGTCATGAAGGAGGGCAAGGCGATTCGTGGGCCCCGCTCTCAACCGAAGCGTGAGGCGGCCCCCACCATCGCCAAGGCGATGGAGGACCCCAATCTCGATTTCCCCGAGACCGCCACCTTCACCCAGAAGTTGCTCGCCAGCATGCGCACCCGGACCTCATGGGTCGTGCTGCTGCTGTGCTTCCTGATGCCACTCGGCGACGGTTTCGAGGGCATGTTTGCCCTGTTCCTCCGAGATGATCTCGGCTTCGATGTGGCCCAGGCGACCCTGTTCGCCAACGCCACCATCTTCGCCGCCTATCTCGGCCTGCTCGGCCCTTGGATCTCGGATCACATCGGCCGGCAGAAGATGCTCCGACTCTCCGCGCAGGCCTCGATCGTCTGCTATCTCGGACTCGCCCTGATGATGTTCGCCGGGGTCGGTGCCACACCCATCCTCATCCTTTGGTTCCCCACCCTGATGGTCACGGATTGGCTGATCTTCACCTTCATCACCACCTGGGCCGAGGTCAGTGACCCGAGACTGCCCGTCACCCACATGGCCGTCTACAAAACGGTCCACACAGTGGCGGCGAACTTCATTTGGTTCGGTCTCGCCGCCTTCATCGTCGTCATCTCAGGTGGCGCCTTCTGGCTGATCTTCCTCCTCGCCTGTATTGGACCATTCATCGGGCTGCGCAACTTTGAGAAGTTCAAACTCGGCGATGATTATGGCGAGGACCCGATCGACATCGGTGAGCGCGTTCAGCACTATCAGTCCAAACTCCCCACCGCCTTCACCATCGCCGACGGGAAATCGCCCGCCAAAGCCGCCCTCGTCGTCTGCATCGCCGGCTTGGTCCTCTCCGTCGCCCTGTTCACCGGCCCCTTCGTACTCCTCAATTGGGAGTCCGAGGAGACCAAAGTGAGTTGGGACCTCGAGGAATGGAATAGTACGATGATCACATTTGAGACGGTTAGTTCACTCACTACGAGTGTAAGTGTCCTCGCGACAATTGACGTTCCGACCACAGAGGGTGGTGTGTTGATCGGTTTGTTCCGGGTGGATCAGGAGGCCAGTCAATGCCCTCTAGATACGCAGTGGACGACTACATTCAACATGCCAGATCGTGGGAATTTCTCTGATGGTACGAATGAATCGAGTTTCATCGCCAACGATTGGGAAGGTGAGATGGGCATCGACTTCGATGCCGAAGGTCCGAATCTCACCGGCTTTTCATCAGAAGAATCCCTGCGGGTGAGGATGGAGCAAATCCAGCGTGAGGTGTGGTGGGGACATGGCCGAGGTAGCTGGACATTGAAAGTTGAGATGACAGGAAATGATTGTCTGTTAGGGACGCAAACGACATTCAGGGTGAATTTGACAGCATACCACCTCATCATGCCATCCACAAATCCCGCTGATGGGATGGTGAACGTCACCTCGTTGACCACCGTGACTCAACACGACTATGGCGAGGCCGTGGGCGTGCTGCTCGGCTTCCCAATTCTACTCGCAACGCCCGTGTTCGCATGGATTGCCGGCCGCGACCCCGAGGCCCTGCTCGCCTGATCACCATTCGGCGTGGCTGCCGTCTTCATGGGTCCAGACGGTCGGTGGATGCGGATTCCACATGTCCATGAATTCGGTGATGCGGTCCTCACAGACGCGGATATCGAGTCCCGGGCCGCGCGGTACATCGACGTGACCGGCGTGAATCTCGAAGGGGCGCTCGATGAGGTCGAAGGCCCAGTCTTGACCTCCACCGGGGATGCCACCGCCCGAACCGGCGCCACCCAGCGATTGGAATTCCTGAATCAGATGGGCAGGGCTGGCCGCGGCAACCTGCATGCTGGCGGCGAATTGCACCGGCCCATAGGGGCAGTGGGGTGCGAGGGAGGCCTGAGCGGCGGCGGCCATGGCGCCGATTTCCATCGTCGCCCGGATGCCGCCGACCATCGATATGTCGGGCTGGATGATGTCGACCACCGGTGTCGGTAGAAGATGGCGGGCGAAGGCGTGGGCGCTGCGCAGACGCTCGCCGGTGGCCAAGGCGATTGGTTGGGCGGTGCGCAATGCACGCAGGTCGGCGAGGTGGCTATCCGAGCCATCCGGCAGGCAAGGCTCCTCAATGAAGAAGGGGTCGAACGGGGCCAATGCATGGACAGCGCGCCGCGAAGCGGCGGGCGTCAAGCGCCCGTGGAGATCGACGGCGAGATCCACATTCGGTCCCACAGCATGGCGAACCTCGGCGACGATTTCGACCATTTCGCGAAGTGCATGAGCCGACACCACACCCGCGGTCGCTGTGGCCGGACTGACCTTGACCGCAGTCATCGATCTCGATGTGGCCTCGCGGGCCGAATCGGCGAACTCCTCTGGATTTCGGCCCCAGAGGTTGCGATACACACGCACACGGTCGCGCACACGGCCGCCGAGGAGGTCGTGGACCGGGGCCCCGAGTTCGTGTCCCTTGACATCCCACATCGCCATTTCAAGCGCCGATAGCGCGCTGTCGAGCACCGGTCCATCGCGCCAGAATCGGCCCTTGCGAAATGTCTCGATGGTGCGGGCGATCTCATGGATGTCTGAGCCGACAGCGCGTTCACCGAGAGCTTCGAGGGCCGGCTCGATTTCGTCGTGCAGGTCTCCGATCGCCTCGCCCCAACCGATGGCGCCATCCTCGGTCTCGAGGCGGAGCAACAGCCAGCGGGGTGGACAGCGCACACAGGTGGCGGAACGAATCGTGGTCACGTGGCCTCTCGGCGGCGTTGGAGTTCCATGAACATGCCCCGTGCGCGCGGGCCTTCCTTCTGACGCCAGTCGACCACACCGAGTTCACTCCCCCTGGGGTCCTCGCTGGGGTCGATCGAGAGGTCAGAACCACACAGATGGGTGCCCATGCCGACACACCAGGCGCCCGCGTCGAGCCACTTCCATGCACTCTTTCGGTCGACCCCACCGACGGGCATCCAAGGGATGTTTCGGATCGCCTCGGGCGCGGCGGCGAGAATGTCGACATCCCATGCGGTCGAGGGGAAGAGTTTGGCAATCCGTGCCCCGCCTTGACTGGCCTTGAACAGCTCGTCCAGAGAGCCCACGCCCGGAATGGCGAGAATCCCATTCATGTGGCAAAATGAGACCATGCCGGAAGGATTGACCGGAGAGAGGGCGAATTCAGCCCCGGCCAGCCCACATGCCTCGGCCATGGTGACGTCGAGCAGGGTCCCGACGCCGATCAACACATCGCGCGGGTCGAGGTCTCGGCGCAACGCCTCGACGATCTCGAGCGCGCGTGGGGAATCGAGCGTCACCTCGATGGCTTTGCAACCCATCTCGGCCAATTGGATGCCACGCTCATACATGCGCTCGGGATTCGGTCCGCGAAGGATTGCGATGACGCCCGCTTCCTTGAGGCGGCCAAGACGCGATTCAATCACCGCCTCATCTAGCATCCACTCACCCAGTGCGCATTTTATCGCCATCAGATGAATAGAATTCGGTGCGAACCATGTGTGAATTGGCGTTTTTCCTCCATCTCGTCCAATTCCCGACGACTGATGGTGGAAACATCACCCCGTGTATTCTGACTGAGGGCTGCGAGAAGATCCCCACGTAAGGCACCAATCAGTGGTGATACCGGCCCATGGCCGTGTTCCATCAGGGCATCGATGAATCCCGCCAGCCAGGCATCGCCACCACCGAGTGGCTCAACGGGTGTGTGGACGACCGCGTCGGATTCGGTGCTGTCCATGCCAAAGGCATGGGCGACGACCGACCAACGCATCTGGCGACCATCTGCTTCTGGCCGCTTGAAGCAGCAGCACAGATGGGGGATCAGGAATGTTCGCCGCAACGTTTCCAACGCAACCAAATTCTCCTCGTAATTCTGCGGCCGATCAAGCCCTTCCAACACAGCGATGTCAGCCAGACTCTTCGGACTCAATACAAAGACGTGAAACATGCGCATGCGCGGGCGTACGAGGGCCCAGAGGTCCTCAATCGAGCCCAATCCCAGCCGATGGTTGAGATCCATGGCAATCAGGGTGCCATCCAATTCTGCGAAGGTGAGTGCGCCACTCCATGCCCTGCGAGGCCCGGTGCCGAGCAGCGGCGTGATGCCACTCATCACCAGCCAGCGCGCACCGGTGAGAAGCGAACGCCAGTCGACCGCATCCGCATCCAAATATGCGAAGGCGGACTCAGATCGGTGATATTTGACACTCCCATCCCCCACGACATAGGTTCCGACAGCCTGTTCGGAGGGCTGGATTTCGAGATGTACACCGCAATCCAGTGCCACGTCCGCAATCTCGGTGCCCGACGGCAGGGCACTGACCCAAGCGGTCGCAGTCCCGAGTAGTGAGAGGGCACAGGCGACATTGTACTCCGCCCCGCCCGGTGTCACAAGGTCACCAGAGGTGCGCATCATCGCCTCGCCGAAGCAGACCACGCGACCGGGTGGGGCGACCATCGCACAAGGCCAGTCAGCCGTGTTCCTCAAGCATTGCGACGGGCGAACCCTCATCAGGGGCCGCGTCAAAGCCGTGGCATGGCCGACGAGGGGAGCGTCAATCCGATGGACGGCATCGGCATGATGATCACCGGCGGCCTGATGATGGTGTTCCCTCTTCTCGCTGGGGAATGGATGGTCGCCTTCTTCGGCCTTTTCATCTTCGCAACCGGCGTTCAGAAGTACATTGAGGCCCAACAGAAAATCGCTGCCGGAGCCAACGTATCCGGCCAACCGCAGGACATTGCCGTCGGTGCCTGGGATGATGTGGGGTGGATCATGGGCAAGGTCGACAATCCCGACACGTTCATTCTCGACATCGAGACACATGAGCGCAGTGATTCCGTGCAGTCGCGCATGGATGCTGAATTTCACGGCGATACCGAGAAGGAATTCCGTGGCGACTCCGTCTCAAATTGGTCACATCACGCCCCCGTGGGCAAGCCCTCGGCGATTCCGGCTGACTTCCACGACGCATCCATCTTCTGGCACAACCCAACGGCTGGCTGGACAGACCCCTACGAATGAGGTGAACAAATGGTACAACCCGCAGCAAAATGGACGATGATCATCGGCGCAATTGTGCTGGTTGGAAGTATGATTGCAATGTTCGCTGGGGGCGCGACCATCATGGATAACGTGAGCGAAGAGCCGACGACCCAATGGGAAGGGCAGGCTCCACAAACGGTGAATTTGGTTCTCAAACCTGAAATCATTCACACCGTGTTCATCGAACAGGGCTCTAATGTAACCGTCGTCACGCCGACCGATGTCGACTTCATGCCTTGCGCCGATGATGGATCGTGTGACCTGTGGCTCAAACCCGGGATGACATACATCGGTGACCTCTCAGTCACCAAAAAGGGCGAATATTCGATTGAATTTCAGGGGGCCGGTGATGTAGAGGTTGGCGAGATCCCCATCGATATAGGCGCGGCGATGAGTGCCTTCATCGGATTTTGTGGTGCCTGTTGTGGCGGCCTCTTGCTGGTCATCGGCATCATCCTCGCCTTCACGATGAAGGGGCCCCAAAGTTCCAACGTGATGCTGGTCGACCCGAATACAGGCATGCTCGTGCAATCCCAACCCGCCGCACAGGTGATGGAAACGCCCGGGGCTTATGCCCAGACCTATACCACCGAACAACCGGCCTTCCAAGAGCCCGGGCAGCAACCGCCACCCCAGTTCTGATTCAATCCATGGTCCATCGCAGCAGGGCAAGTGCACCGCCCATGCTGACCAGTTGCTCTCCGGCATCGTGGTCTTGGCTGGCTTGGATAATCTCGCCATTGGCCTCACGAATCTGCATGGCGGCCCTGGCCCAGAAATCATCGCTGCGCAGCAGGCCGGCTTCGATGACGAGCGATTCGACGGCCCCTTGCTCGACAGCGGCCTCGATGGCGTCACGACCGTAAGCGACCGCGCCCCGAGACGCGATGCGCTCGAGCGCCTGTTCGATGACCTGGACTTGCTTGGCCATGGCGAATTCGCCGAGGACGGCATCGGCGGTGCCCTCGCGCATGACCTCGTTGGCCGCGGCGCGGCCACCGATGCTGGTGCCGATGTTGAGAGTTTGATGGCCGACACCTTGGCCCTTGAGCAGGGATTCGAATTGTTCCCGGGCCATGCCCGGGCCGCAGATGATGATGGGCATCTCGGCTGAGAAAATCATCGACGTATCCTTGGCGGCGCCGGCGAGGAATGCATTGCGCACCTCCTGGGATTTCGCCTCGCGCTTGCCGCCGCCGCGCAGGGTGAACATGCTGACGTCGCGCATGCCGTGCTGGGCGATTTCGAACAGGATAATCTCGTCACTCTCGACGACAGCGATGACCGCATGGCCTCGACCGCTGTCCTTCAGCGCCTCGCTAAGGAGGGTGCGGTCCGCGTCGGTCACGCCGCCGGTCCAGGTGATTTCGATCTCATCTCGGGGCCCCACCGCATGGGTGTGATGACTGCCCTTGTCCTGGGGCGCCTCGGCGATGATCCCGTGGATGCGCAGGTTGTCGGTGAAGGGTTGGAATTCGCTGGATTCGGCATCGAGTACGATCCACATCGGTTTGCGATCCGCGGCCTTGGCCCGCCCGCCTTCCTGGGTGCCCGTACTCTGGTCTCGGCGGAACCCCGACATGCCGACGCGGCAACCGGGTCGAACCATCTGGGCCAGTGTCCACAGGTCGTCCTCGTGTTGGACGCGCAGTCGTACACCGTCTTCGATGCGTTTGATCTGCTGCATCCCTCTTGCCTCGATCTCAACTGAACATGCCGAGCAGATTGCCGTCCTCGTCCATGTCCATGCCCTCAGCTGCGGGGATGCGCGGCAGGCCGGGCATGGTCATCATCGTGCCACAGACGGCGACGATGAAGCCGGCGCCGGCATTGAGTCTGAGTTCACGGATGGGCAGGGTGAATCCACTGGGTGCGCCCAATTCATGGGGGACGTGACTGAACGAGTACTGGGTCTTGGCCATGCACACGGCAAGATTGCCGTAGCCCCAGTTCTTCAATGTCTCCAAATCCTTCAGGGCCTGGGCGGAGAAATCGATTGAAGCGGCGCCGTAGACGTTGGTCGCGACGCGCAGAATCTTCTCTTCGACTGGTGCATTGGGTGCGAACAGGGGCTCGAAGGGTCGGCCGGCTGCGAGATGGGATTGGCAGGCGCTGACCACAGCGCGGGCAAGGTCTGCGCCACCGGCGCCCCCCTCGGCATGGACGCGGCAGACGACCGCATCCATGGCGCCGGCGGCCAAGGCCTCCTCGACGAGGATGGCGATCTCCGCCTCGGTATCGGTGGTGAATACGTTGACGCTGGCGATTACTGGGAGGCCGAATCGGGACATGTTGCGAATGTGGCGGGCCATGTTGGTCTTGGCGCCGAAGCGGACCGCGTCGAGATTTTCGACGCCGATCTCCTCGGGTCGCGGGCGCTTTCCACCACCTGTGCTGAAGCCGCCACCGTGCAATTTCATGCTGCGAACCGTGACGTTCATGACCACGCAATCGGGTGCGATTCCACTGGCGGCCGCCTTGATGTGCATCATTTTCTCGGCGCCCATATCGGCGCCGAAACCGGCCTCGGTGACGACATAATCCGCCAAGCCGAGGGCGATGCGGTCGGCGATGATGCTCGAATTGCCATGGGCGATGTTGGCGAAGGGCCCGGCGTGGATGAAGGCGGGGTCCTGTTCGATGGTCTGGACGAGGTTCGGCAAGAAGGCCTGTCGAAGCAGCAGCGCCATCGGTCCCGCCGCGCCGATGTCATTCGCCTTGATGGGGAATCCGGCACGGCTCTCGGCGATGACAATCTCACCGAGGCGCTGGCGCAAATCAGCATAATCGCTCGCCAATGCCAGGATCGCCATGACCTCGCTCGCCGCCGTGATGTCGAATCGCTCTTCCCGCGCGACGCCATTTTTCGGTCCGCCGAGCCCGATGGTGATGTTGCGCAAGGACCGATCGTTCATGTCGATCACCCGAGGCCAGAGGATGTGATTGACGTCGATGTCACATTCGTTGCCGAAGTGGAGATGGTTGTCGAGCATGGCGCTGCAGAGATTGTGCGCGCTGGTGACGGCGTGCATGTCGCCTGTGAAGTGGAGATTGATGGGCTCCATTGGGAGCACCTGACTCAGTCCGCCGCCGGCCGCCCCGCCTTTGATGCCGAACACCGGTCCCATACTGGGTTCACGAATGGTGCAGGTCGCATTCTTGCCGATGCGGTTGAGTGCCTGTGTCAGGCCGATGGTCGTCACCGTCTTGCCCTCTCCAAAGGGGGTAGGATTGACGCTGGTGACGAGGATGAGCGCGCCCTTGGGCAAATCGATGCGTTCCTTGAGGGTCGGCCAACTAATTTTCGCGATGCCCCGGCCCATTAGGAGGAGTTCCTCGACGCCCATGCCGAGCTTCCAAGCGACCTCCTCGATGGGAGCGCGAGGGGCAGCATTGGCAATCTCCAGGTCGGAAGCCATGCGAAGGCTCCGGCGGTCCCGGTATTCAATCCTTGATGGCGCCAACGCACCGAAGGTGCGCGTCCATTGGGTTTGAGAAGGGGTGGGGTACACGCAGGGTTGGAGAGCGCGATGCAGATTCGATATGCCGTCGCCGGGGCGCCCATCGCCCATTCGCTCTCGCCGGTTCTCGCCGCCTTAACAGCGGGCCATTTGAAGCAGGCTGAATTGTCGGTTGATCTCGGTGACATCTGCTTGTTGAACGCTGAAGATGTGACCTCTCCGATGGCCTGGGCATGGACGGACCGCAGCCGCAAGCGGCAGGGTGTGTCGAGTCGCCTCTTTGGAGACCCGTCCCAGTCCGCCAGTCGCCTGCGATTGCACCGCGTTGCGAATACTGTTCTGAACTCGGTCGATGTCGCCGACCCCGACCATGTGCCCGAGGGTGAGACCCTGCTCGCGCCCGATGAGGAACGCCTCAAGATTCGCCGCGGTGAATCCGAGGCCTGGATCTCATTGACCAGCCCACTGAAACATCAACTGCGGCCTCGCTCAGGCGTCTTGCCCATCGATGATAGTCTGGAGAATGGCGCGGTGAATCAACTCCGATGGGATGGAATGAATTGGCATTGTGCGGGCACGGACGGTTCGGGATTGATCGCCTTGGCTCGCCACTTCGGATTCGACTTCGAGGCCGAGGGTACCGAGTCCCCTCTTCTGTGCTTGGTAGGCGGCGGTGGAGCCGCTCGCGCTGCGGCCGCCGCTTGGGCTGCAGAGGGTGGCACGATCTGGGCGATGGGTGGCCGTCGGCCACTCGACAACCGCGGCCCTTGGGTCGATGTGATGATCGATGGAGAGGAGGTCGCTGAACAGGTCGGCCCTCGATTCCACGTCGACTTTGATCAGACGCTTGGAGATCCACCTTTGAACGGGGTATCCGATGCCGATATCCATCTCATCTCGGCCTACGATTCGATGGACTGCAGCCGCATCATCGAACGCACGGAAAATGGTCTGCGCCTCGATGGACGCTGGCTTCTCGTCGCCCAGCACCTCGACGCTTGGGCCCGACTGTACTGTCCGGAAGCCGCCCATTTGCTGCCCGGTCTCGGCCTGACGATGACCCGATTGATCGCCGCCGAGTCCGCCCTACGGGCGGATTGACACCGAACAGGGTCTTCTTCAAGTGGTGAACGGCGCCCTTCGGCAAGCGATGCGAACCCAGTTCCGTGCCGCAGGTCTCATCCTCATCCTCCTCCTGACCCCGCTCAGTGCAGCGATTCCCGAGGATGGAAACCATGGGGAATCATCCTCGGAGGGCACCTACGCCGTCGGTGAGGCCAACGTCTGGTGGACCGGCGAAGACGATGAGAGCCACGGTGGCATTCTCTACTATCCCGCCCGCAGCACCAATGGATCGTCTGGTCTGGCGCCGATCGACAACGCCTCCGGCCCTTTCCCACTCGTCGTCTGGTTCGGCGACGAGGATGAGGAGGTCGACAATTACGCCTGGGCCTGCGAACGGATGGCCTCGGCGGGCTACATCGTTTTCTCGTTGCCATCCGATTGGAATGCCGCTGAGACGGCGACCCAGGTCCTCGATGTGCTCCACCTCTACTTACGGCTCTGGGAGAACAATATCAATGGCAGCGATGCCTTCGATCCCGATGGCATGCGAAATGCCTTTGACCTAGCACACTGGGGTTTGGCAGGCCATGGATTGGGCGCAAAGAAGGCCGCAGTCACACAGTTGGCTCTCTCACAAATGCTGAGCCCCTATCCTGTTCAACCCCCCCGATCCCTCATCGCTTTGGGCTTCGAACAGGTCAACATCTTCGTCCCCGAAGCGTGGATTGGCGATGCACCTTCACCGGGCATGGGATTGTATCTCACGGGAACCGCGGATGAATTGACGCCCGCAGGAATCAATGTCGACCGTTGGCATGTCGAGACCAATGCCCCGTGGCATTATCTGGAAGTCGTCGGGGCCAACCACGTCCAGTATCAGGATACGATCGGTCTGTGGGAAGAGTGGAACGATGGCGATGCCACAATGAGCCAGACCGAACAGCAGGATCACGCGATGGCACAGATGTTGCCCTATCTCGACCTGATGCTCAAAGGCGAGCACGCGTCTTGGTTCGAAGCGACGGGCCGCGAGGCAGATTGGCGCAATCCCACCAATTCCAACGCCTACATCAGCGAAGATCTTGCAGGGTCGACCTTCCTTCCCATGGCCGTTCCACCGGGCGAAGGCCCGACCGAGACCGAGGGCGTGGATGGCAGAGAGCTCTCCGCGAGCACTCGCCTGACCCACCGGGATGGAACATTGCCGACGAACGTCACCGTCGTCTGTGAGGTCATCGAGGGCGGGGATTGGTGGAGTCCCGCCGATTATGGCGCCTTCGGCATATCCAGAAATGGCACTTTCACCCCGCAGGCCACCGGCGGGCCGTGGTCTGAGACCGATTGTGTCGTCCCGACCGAAGGCGTGCCGCCGGGGAATCGGACGCTGCGCATCTCGACGGATTGGAACGGCATGCCCTCCTTCCTCGACATCGATTTCATTCGGGAGAATCGAGAACCGATTCTCGCCTCACCAATGGCCACGCTCAACATCCTGCAACACGGATTGGCCAACATCTCCTATGATGCGCTGGCGACCGATCCGGATGGCACGGCGCTCAGATTCGAGATGATGCCTCTGTCAAACACCTCTCAGATCGGCTGCTGGTTGTCGACGGATTTGGTCCACTGCTCACACACAGGTGATGCGGAATGGGAGGGGAGTGAAGTCCTCCAGATGACGGTGTATGACCTATACGATACGGAATTCCGCGCTGATTTCAATCTCACAGCAATCGTCGTGCCGGTCGATGATTCCGTCGTGCAAACCTCGGACATCCTGCCGGTTTCCATGATGGAGGATGATGGGACGAAGACGATTTCTCTCTCCTCTCACTTCTCCGATCCCGAGGGAGGGGATATTCTGGTGGATTTGGTGACGCCGATCGAAGGCTTGACCTTCGCTTGGTTCGGATCCGCTGTATCGATGACACCGGACCGCAACTGGTACGGTTCGGTCGAGGTCGAATTGTTCGTCGGCGATGGGCAGAGCACGCCCTTGCGGGTGACCTTTGACCTCGATGTCGCCTCGGTCAACGATGCGCCGATCATCAACAATACACCGATCCAGATTTTTGAGGATACCCCTGTTGAAATCCCACTCGAACAACTGGTGTGGGACGAGGACGGCGATGCTGTGACCTTGGAGGTCAGCGGCGGTGATGGCAACATGACCGTGATGGTGCTCAATCAGAAGCTGAGAATCACCCCACCCTCGAATTGGTACGGGCATTCCAGCGGCTGGATGCTGACGGCGAAGAGTGGGAGTGATGTCGTCACACTCGGTATCGGGTTCGATGTCATTTCTGTCGACGATGAAGCTCACTTCGCCTGGGGCGAGGGCAAGGATGTCGGCGGCGGGGTCTGGCGTTTCGTCTACTCCGTGGTCGACGAGGACGGCGAACTGCCGTGGGATGTGCGCTACCGTTGGGATGATGATGTGGATTGGCGTGAACAATCGACTCCATGTCAAACTTGGTCGACCTCGAATTGGGAATGTGAACTGCAAATCTCCACCGTCCACCTATTGCCCGGTGCCCACCGTTTGACGGTCGCCATCGCCGATGGGGAAAACTGGTCGGATGCGAAGGAATACCAAATTCAAGTTGCCTCAGCCGTTGGAGAGGGCGATGATCCAAAGCCACCACCCCTCACACAACCGAACGCAGGCGGGGATGAGCCCTTCTCGATCTGGGTCGTATTGGGCATCACCGCGATCGCGATCGCTGCCATCATCGGCATCGGTATGTTTGTGATGATGTCTCGAGAGGACAACTTCCTTGAATTGCCAGAGGCAGAGTCAGAGTCGGTCAACCACGAGGGTGGTCTCCTCGGCCGCGTCGAGCAGCGCTGATCACAGCGGGATGTTGCCGTGCTTGCGCGGCGGTTGCCATACACGCTTGGAGAGCAGGGGTCGCAGCGCCCGGATCAATCGTACCCGGGTTTCGTTCGGTTCGATGACATCGTCGAGCCAACCGTTGCGGGCCGCGACATAAGGGTCGCCAAATTTGGCCTTGTAATCGGCGACCAATTTGACATGCTCCGCCTCGGGATTTTCCGCTGCTTTCAACTCGCGTCGATGGATGATGTTGACCGCGCCGGCCGCCCCCATGACGGCCAATTCTCCGGTTGGCCAAGCGACGTTGTAATCCGATTCCAGATGTTTGCATGACATCGCGAGATAGGCGCCGCCGTAGGCCTTCCGAGTGACGACGGTCATCATCGGTACGGTCGCTTCTGCATAGGCGTAGAGCATCTTGGCGCCATGACGGATGATGCCACCCCATTCCTGCACGGTCCCGGGCAGGAAGCCGGGCACATCGACCATCGTCAACAGGGGGATATTGAAGGCATCACAGGTGCGAATGAACCGCGCCGCCTTGATGCTCGCGTCGATGTCCAGACAGCCGGCGAGCACCTTGGGCTGATTGGCGATGACACCGATGGGTTGTCCCCCAAGCCGCGCGAGCCCAACGACGATGTTGTCGGCGTACATCGGGAATAGTTCGACGAAGTGGCCATCATCGGCGATCGCCTTGACCGCTTTGACCATGTCATAGGGACGGTTGCTATCATCGGGGACCAATTCGGTCAGCTCTGGACAATCCCGGTCGTGCGGATCTCCTGAATCGAGCACGGGCGGGCTGGCCCCACAATGGTCGGGGAAGAAGGAGAGCAATTCGATCGCGATTTCCATCGCGTCGTGTTCATCGGTGGCTGTCAGGCAGCAGATGCCCGATCGTGACGCGTGCATCTGCGCACCCCCAACCTCCTCGTTCGTCATCTCTCCCGAGGCGGTTTCCTCGGTTTCCAATGGGCTGGAGAGGAAGAGTTGGCCATGGTCCTCTCCGAGGACGACGAAATCGGCGAGACCCGCGGCCAGGGCCGAGGCACCCACGACCGGGCCGAGGACCAGACTGATCATTGGCAAGCGGCCCGAACAGGCGACGAGACGGTCGAGCATCTCTCCGGTCGCAGCCAGAGCGTGGACGCCATCGTGTGCGCGTTGCCCACCTCCATCCCAGATGCAGATCAAGGGCAATCGGGCCCGCTCGGCCATCTCGATGATTTTGACGATCTTCCGCGCGTGCATTTCACCCATCGAGCCACCGAAGACTGTGAAGTCCTGACTGAAACAGAATACCCGGCGTCCATCGATGCTGCCGTGGCCGGCGATCACGCCATCGCCGAACTGCGGATGCATGTGCAGATTGTTGTCGTGATTGCGATGGGAGACGAGGGCGTCAATTTCGATGAATGAATCCACATCGAGCAGGGCATCGATGCGCTCCTTCGCCGTGCCCCTTCCGGATGCTCGAAGTGCCTCGAGACGGGCCCTGCCACCACCGGATCGGGCTTGGGACCGACGCCATGCGAGGTCCTCCGCCCGGTCCTCCATGACGCTCTCCATTGGAGAGCGGTCCTTGATGAAAACGGTCCTCAGTTCCTGTGAACTTTCCAATTGGTAAATCAATTCTTCAATTGGTTATTGAAGCAGGATTCTCCCCGCAGAGATCCGTTGCCCAACCGCTGGCGACATCGGCGCCGGTGGAGAGGAGGAAGTGGAGTTTGACCAACGCTGCATCCGGGCTGGTCGATGCGTGATTGCCGATGATTCCGAACTCTTGCTGGTTCCGTCCCTTGCTGTAGACATCCATGTGCACCGGTCCGTGGATGCATTGGGTCACCATGACGGCGACCCCACCGTTTGCACAGTAGGCCTGGACCGCCTCACTGACCGCGGTATTCTCGGGGCTGTCCTCGTTTGAATCCTCGATGGGAAGATGGCCGAGTCCCGTGCCGTGGAATAGAACGGCATCGTATTGTGCAGCGAGACCGATTTGATCGGCGAATAGATGGGCGCCGGCCATCAATTGGAGGATGCGTTTCGTGTCATCGAATGCGGCGGGTCGACCAGCGACGGGGCGCGTCGGGGGCAAGGACTTGGCATCGATGGTGCAACGTCCGTCTCGGCCAACGTGGATCGTGCCCAATGGTTCGGCATTGATGCACTGGAATGTGCCCCGTCGACTAGAGTGGAATTTACGCACCGCACAGCCCGGTAGCACTGCACATGTGCCATCATCCGTGCCCGCGTGCATGATGATGACGCTGGCGTCGCCATTCTCGCCGGTTGGCGCCGGTCCATGGGCGGCCCAATGGACCGCTGCGAGCAAATTCTCTGTGCCATCCGTCGAGCCGCGATCGCTGCTGCGCTGGCTGCCGGTGAAGACGATTCGACCCGGTGGTCGCTCGCCATTCCCCGCCCAGGCGAAGGCGGCGGCGGCGGCGGAGAAATGCATGGTGTCAGTGCCATGGGTGATGACCACGCCGGCCGCGCCGCAGTCAAAGGCTTCTGCGGTGACCTCCATCATCGCATTCCAATGGCGGGCACGGATGTCATCGGACCACATGTTGCCGAGTTTACGCGTGCGAATGCGGGCGAGATTGGCCAGTTCGGGCACGGCATCGAGTAGTTCCTCCGGCTCGAATCGGGCCGCGACCGCGCCGGTCACATAGTCGACTTTCGACGCGATGGTTCCTCCGGTATGGATGATCCAGACCTCGGGCAGGGATGCATCCTCGGCCGAGACAGGATTCAGTGCCTCGGTCGTTGCCAACTCAGTCGACAAGATCTCCATGTCTGAGACGTGTTCGAGCATGAAAGTGACATTGTATCCATTGTCGAGTTTGACCGTCACACCGGCGGTCGCCGCGGGTGCGAGGAGGATGCCCTCGTGGCAGACCGCACCCTCTGGCGTCGCGGCGCTGAATCGCACCCTGTCACCCGCATTTGGTGCTCCCATGGCACCACCGGGCCGCGGGCATCCCATCAACCGAACGGTCCGTTCGGATGGATATGCTCATATCCGCCTCGTCGGTCGACCGGTCGCCCAAGCCGGGGTGGCGTAGTTGGTGGCGCGTCGGACTCATAATCCGAAGGTCAGGGGTTCGAGCCCCCTTCCCGGCACTTTGAACGCTAACAATCGGTACCGTGCCGGGAAGGGATCTCTCACTTCGAAGGGTGATAATTTTTGATGCTTGTTCGAAGGCCCTAGTGCTATTCAGTGATGCTTTTTATGGTCTGAATCGCACTGGGTCTCTGAACAATTTTGTTTTTTTATTGGTTTGTTCAGAGATTCGGCCCCCTCCCCTGACTCTACTGTGAGATTCGGTTTGTTTCTCTGTGGAGTGAGGTTTGCTACACTGTGGGATGGTTGCATGTGCGTGCTCTCCCCTCCGAACGCATCATAGGCATCACTCCACCCCGAAGGGGTGAGGAACATGGTCGATCTCTCTACGGCGATGGCGGCTGCGGCGGCCAGCGACAAACGTCGCGGCGGCGGCCGAGACGGCGACAAAAAGCGTCCCGGCGGCAAGGTCGGCACCGAACCCTTCGACCCTGTCGATCATGTCGAGAAAGAGAAGGCGGACACCGCTTCGATGTGGCTGGTCCTCGTCTTTGCGGTAATCGTGGCCCTGTTGATGCGGTACGGTCTGATGCCCGTGCTCGAGGGTCCTGCCAGCGTGCTGTGGTCCCTGCCCCTCCTGCTCGTCTTCACCATTCCCACCCTGCACAAGATTCTGCTCCGAAAATTCGCCGAGCGCTACACCTTCGGTAACTGGTTCCGCGCCAGTTTTCTCTACATCTTCACCTGGCTCGCCATCAGTTTCATCGTCGTCAACCCCCCACTCGCTGACCTTTCACCACCCGAGGTGGCTGGCAAGGTCATCCTCATGGACATCGATGATCCCGACGCTTGGCAGACGCGCTCGGATTACATCGGCATGGAGGAGGGTGAAACAACCGCCGAACGCACGGGCTTTGCCTTTGCCGTTCGCGACAATCTCGACGCGATCGATGTTGAGATCTCGATTCGTTTGTTGCAGGATGGGCATGAAATCCAAACTTGGAACGGGACGGCGGGCGAGATGCGTGGCGATTGGGATGCGGTATCCTCGAATGTTTCGAAGGTCAAGTCCAAGGCGACCGATGTGCCCGTCCTGATCGAATTTGATGAGGGATTGAAGTTCGGTAGCACCTATACGGTCGAATTGACGATGAATCAGGACGGAGAACCTTGGGATTTGGAGAGGGTTCAGACTTGGACCTTCCAAGTTGGACCCCATCGAGCTTGATTCACTTTCAGGTGAAATCGGGCGACTGCGTCACTTTCACTTTCAATCCATTGACCTCTCCCCTGCAAAATGGGGTGGACCGGCAGCCCGGGCTGGGCAATTCACTCAGAGGGATGGAAGATGCTGAAGGAGAACACGATTGAACGATTGACAGACATGATGCATGACTTGGCACAGAAGGCTGCGGTACGCGATGCGGCCGACCTGTTGTGCTGGACACCACTCGCCCCGCTCATCCGGGCGGCGCGCCGGGCGCGGATCCAAGAGAATACCCGTGATATCCGCATGCGCCAAAAAGCAGCCAAACTTTGCGCAGAGGTACAGCGTGATCACGCCGACCTCCTCGTGCCGGCCTGGACTTGAACCCGCTTCAGCTGGCCAATCGGGCGCAAATCGACGCGGTCAACGCATCCAATTGAAGCGCCTCGCCACCGCCTTCGACCAAGCGGAAGTCGACCTCTGCCATCGTCTCGGTCAACTCCAATTTCTCGGACTCCGACAGAAATTCTGCGTCGTACAAGGCCCTGTGGAGTTGGTTGACCAGGTCCGTTCCGGCCAGACCAAATCCATCCAAAATGGTACGCAATCGACGGCGTGCGGGGTGGAATCCATCCTCACGACAGGCCAGGAGATAGCCGTGCAATTCCTCGGGGGGCGCCGTCGCCGTCGTCTCGTAGATCAGGGCCCTCGTCACGTGATTATCGAGGGATGAACTGACCTGCAGGGCGGTGATTGCACGGCGGAGATCCCCGAGGCTGACATGGACGATCGCATCGCAGGCCTCATCGTCGAGGCGGATGGATTCGGCTTTGGCCACGGCGATGATTTGGGCACGAACCTGATCATCGGCGAGCGGTCGGAATCGGAAGACGGCGCAGCGGGATTGAATCGGTTCGATGATTTTTGATGAATAGTTGCAGGAGAGAATGAATCGGCAGGTTTCGGCATATTGCTCCATGATGCGGCGCAACGCGCCTTGGGCATCGGCCGTCAGCGCGTCGGCCTCGTCGAGGAAGATGACTTTGAAATCGGCTCCGCCGAGCGGTGTCGTCCGTGCGAAGGTCTTGACTTTGGTACGGATTGATTCCAACTTTCGCTCGTCGCTCGCATTCATCTCGAGCATATTGCTGCGACCTTCCTCACCGAACACATCCCGGCACAGCGCCAACGCCGCCGTCGTCTTGCCTGTGCCCGGCGGCCCAGCGAATAAAAGGTGAGGAAACGATCCTCCATTGGCATAGACTGCGAGCCTGTCAACGGTCGCCGTCTGCCCTCGAATATCGCCCACGGTACGGGGCCGATGCTTCTCCACCCACATCGTCGACATTGAGAACAGACGCACCCTGCTGAGCGGGCGTCAATGAACCTATCCCACCCCCCCTGAACCCGGGTAGAAAACCCACTGTCACGGACCATACGTAGTATGGTCGAACGACCACAACCCTTGAACCGCAGGTCGGACTGTCAGGGCGCGAGGCCCATGACGAAAGGAGTAAACAACTGGAGTTCGACGGGAGGCGCCATCCTTCTGGTCAGCCTGATGCTGATGAGCACGTGGGTGAATGCCATCGATGTCGACAATGCCCTGGAGGATGAACCAGAGGTTCGATTCTCGATCCAAACTGAATCGTTCACATCGGACACCCAGACCAATTCGAGTCTGCCCGCCAATACCTACGGCAGTGCCCAGAATCTGTTCATCACCGATTACCCCGGTTTCACAGATGCGAGAATGCTGGCCAACTTCCCGTTGACCAGCCCGGGTGGCATGCCATCGGCCGCGATCGTCTCCGAGGCCACCCTCGACCTGTCGTGTCGCAAGATCGGCTTCATGGCGACCGGCGGCTCCTACCTCTATCCTGCCCTTCTGTTGACGGATTTCGATGAGTCGAATGCGAGCCACAACCTGTCCGACACCGGCACGGCGTGGAACGTGAGTGGAGCCAATGCCCTCGGCGTCGACCGCAACGAGTGGGAACCTGGCGCCCATGCCTCGGTTTCCAGCCGTTCAACCTTCACCCTCAACATCACGGCCTTGGTGCAGGAGTCACTGCGCAACGGCCAGTCCAACATGAGCATCATCATCTCGGGCATCGGCCAACCGGTCTTCTGCGCCTCGAGCGAACATCCGACCACATCCGAACGGCCGAGCATCGAGTTCACCTACACAATCGGCGCTGCCGCAACACAGGGCAGTGTGAACATCACTGGGCCGGAGGACGGCACCATCTTGGCTGACCCGACTGCCCTCGCCATCATGCCGGACCTCAATCCAACGGTGTCCTTCTCGAATCTCTCCAGCAGTAATCTCGAACTCCAATTCTCCAACAGCCCGGAGTATAGGGCCATCTCCGATGGCAACTGGGTGTGGAATTCCTGGGATAACCCCAATGCGTTCTCGATGACGAACGGCGAATTCGACACGCCGAACACGAACCTGACGAATGGCACTTGGGTGCACTTCCGCATGCGCTCAGTCAACAATTCAATCCTTGGGCCGTGGGTATCGGGATACTTCGGACTGACCGCCGAAATCGGTGATTACAATTCCCAGGGCCGGATGGAAGTCGTCCTGCGAAACGACTCTGTCGGCTTGGGCCTAGGCACGGTGCACGATACTTGGGTGAAGTCTGGCAACACATCCTACAACGGCGATGATGACTACCGCATGCGCGTCGGCAATTCGAACAACTCCTCAGAGGGTGATATGCACGCCTTCTTCCGTGTCAACATGGAATCGATTGTCATCCACGACAATGTGACGGTCCATGATGCGACCTTGAACATTCGACGGACCGATCGCACGGGAGAACCCATGATCTCGGCTTGGCTGATGGACCCCGCGACGGGCATGGTCTTCGACGAACTCAATTTCGCCAATTCCAGTCAGGGGAATACCTGGGTCGATGGTGGCCGGGACGACGTCACCGAATACGGCATCCTCGGCACCCTCAACGGCAACCAGACCTACTCCACCCTGACCTTCGATGCGACCTCGATCATCCAGGAGTACCTCTACGCTGGCCACACGGGCGATCTCGATTTCGTCCTCCAGGCGGTCGGTATCGCTGGTGAGGAGATCGAGATCGCGACCGGCGACGAGCCCTTCTCATATCGACCTCATCTCGATATCGAATACACCTGGGGCGATGGTACGGCGACACCTTCGCCCGCCGATGTCAAACCGGCTTCTGAATCCGCGGCTTGGGACTTGGTCAATTGGGCCTTGCAGAGCACGACCACCCCGACCCTGTCCTGGGATGCTTCGGCAGCCAGTCAGAGCGGCGGCACGCCCGCCGATGTCCTGATCGAACTGGTCAAATCTCCAGACGGGTTAGGATCGTCCATTCCCCTGCGCGCTGACAGCCGCACCGACAATGGATTCAATCTGTCCGCGGGTGAATACACCGTGCCGAGCTCTTGGGGACTCGATTTTGCACGCACCTATATCTGGCGCATTCAAATGATTGAGGACGATGAACGCGGACCGTTCAACAACGCCGCGCTATTCATCTCTCAAATCAATTCGACAGGCCTTGGAGGCGGTGAACATGAACTGCGCTACACCCATGGCAATGGGACGACGAATGAGCCGGGACTACAATTGCCGAGCTGCAGCGACCTGACCCTCGAATCGGGTGGGGCATCGGGTACGAATTTGGATGGGCAGGACCTCACCGCATCCACCACCCAGGTGGTTCTCGTCGGCTGTGACCTGAGTTCCCATGCCTTGCCAGACGGCCTCGCCGTCATCTCCGCCACCTTGCGATTGCGGACCCATCAGTACTCGGGTCTCATGACCTTTGCGATTCCGATGACCGTGCACGAGAGTGCCGAACACGCTTGGGGTGAAACCACGGCGAATTGGAACACCACCAATGGAACCCGCCTGTGGAACGGACTGGGCGCATCGGGCAGTGAACGCGTCCAGGCTCTGGACGCCACCGATGTGAGGTACGACAGCACCTGGTATGAGTGGAATGTCACCGCCGCGGTCCAGTCGTCGATGCGCGCCGGCTCGTTGATCGACTTCATCCTGACCTCGGCTCACACATCTCCGGTCACCTTCTACGACCGGTCGAGCAATTACAAACCCGAATTGGTGATCGTCTACACGAACGGTTCGAACGCGGCGCCTTCCGTGGCCTCGGGTCTGACCCCGGGCAATGGGGACTGGATCCTCTCCGGCGATGTCCAATTCGCCGTCGACCAGACACCGACCTTGTCATGGAATGGCACGAGCACACCCCCCGCCAATGGCTGGGAGGTCCAGGTGGATGGAGACTCGAACTTCGGCTCCTCCGCCCTCTTGTCCTTCGCTTCCTGGATTGACACCTCGGCCTTCAACGGCTTCAATTTCACCATCCCGAACAGCCTGTCCGCCGGTGAGACCTTCCACTGGCGTGTGCGCGGCATTTCGGCATCTGGACAGATTGGATTGTGGTCGGCCGGAACGAATTTCGTTGTGCCTAGCATTTCCGTCAGCCAGAATGACACCAATACCTACACCGTCGACCTCGGTCATGGCACCGTCCTCGCCGACGCCAGCATGCCTCTCTTCGAAGACACCTGGGTCACCGGCTGGGTGCCGGATCGCAACGATACCCACGGTGATGAAACCACCCTGTACCTCTCCGGGTCTGGACCTTCGAATGCCCTCTTCCGCTTCCCCATCGACGGTGCCGGCGCCCTGCCGCACCCGAGCGGTGGGCGGCTGATCGGCGCGAACATCGAGATTTATGTCTACGACACGAACAACAGCGGGCCGCGCCTCTCGGTGCACGAGGTCCTCGTGCCGTGGACCGCGGACGATGCGACCGGTATGATCTACAACGCGACGACGAACTGGTCCGCCGCCGCTGGCGGCGGTTCATTGGACCGCAGCGAGTTGGTCGATGTGACCTCATCTCTCAGTTCGGGCAATCGATACAGCCTCGACTTCACCGAGATTGCCCAAGGGGCGATCGCACGCGGCGATACACATGTCAGCCTGATGCTGAGTGTCGATGCCGGCTCTCAACAACACCTCGTCATCGGCAGCGTCGACAATCTGTTCGGCGCCAACCGACCGACCGTCCAGTTGACCTGGCGCAATGGCTCGGGCACCTCGCCCACCGTCGCCGGCACCCTCACCGGTCCGACCGATGGCAGCATCCAGTGGGATCCGACCACACACGCGATGATTTCCGAGGATCGACCCACCCTGTCTTGGACGCACCCGAATTCAGCGAACATCTCGGATTGGCGTGTCTTCGTCTACGATGAGCAACTGGGCATCCGAGCGGGCTATGAGATCGCTGACAGCCGCACCGACAGCGGCTTCGACCTGACAAATCTCACCTGGCGACAGGCAACATCATTCTCCGTGAATGAGGAATACCGATGGTTCGTCCAGCCGATTGATGACGACATGCTCGGCCCACGTTCCGTATCTCGAACCTTCATCGTCCCCACCGACCTCGGCGATGAGACCAACAGCACGGATGCCTGGACCAGGATTTCCAATGGCAATGCCCACAAAGACAGCGGTTCCTTCGACATGACAGAGGCGCTGTACATCGATTCCTGTACGTCGAACTCCAATTATGGTAGCAGCAACGTCGGCATGATGGTGGGGCGATCAAACGGGGGCCCTTCCTGCGGTCAACACGAATCGCGCAGCTTGATTCGCTTCGACATCTCCAACATTCCGATTCACAACAATGACCCTTGGCAGGTCATCACTGCAAGCGTGAATCTCTACCGCTATGGCGGATCGAGTACCTATGACACCGACGTCTCAATCTCCAATGTGCGCTGTGACTGGGCCCAGTACTCGGTCACGTGGAACTCCTGTTACACGAACAATACTTGGCAGAACGGTGGCGCCGGTGGCGCCAACGATGCAGACATGCCGACGTCGACGACCAACGTCAGTGGCAATGGCTGGTATTCTTGGGATGTGACCAACCTGCTGCAACAGGCACGCATGGATGGCTCGGATACGCTGAACCTTCTGCTGCGTTCCGAGGACCCGAATCTCAACGCACGCCACGCCTTTGTCGACGAGCATGACAACAGTCTATTCAACGGACGCCCCCTCCTCTCGTTCGATACCCGGAGCGGGTCACAGACCGTACCAGCCGACCCGGTTGTCACCTCACCTTCGCCCGGCACGGCCCACACGATGTGGGATACGACCGCCATGCGACCGACACCGATCGACCCGATGAGCATCAGCTGGACGCATAGTGCACCCGGCGATATCGATGCTTGGCAACTTCAGGGCTCGCTAGATTCGCGATTCAGTGCCGAGGATTCAACCTGGTTGTACGATTCGAGTGACAGTGGGTCCTACAACGGCACCTTCAATCTGGCCAACCTCACCTACACCAACCCCTCCAATGTGGATTTCGGGGACAACTGGATGTTCAGCCGCATCCGAGCCGTCGAAGATGGGCGCTATTCTAACTGGAGTGAAGCGGGCCCGTTCCGCGTTCCCGATGAACAGGGCAGCGATGACGGCGCGGGCAATTACACCGTGACCATGAGTCGCGGCAAAGTCTTCGTCGACACGGGAGTGCTGCCGAGCATGCCCGACACATGGATTGGCTCGAATACCATCGGGCAGTACCAGAACCACGGCTCGACCTCGACCATCGCGGTCGGCGTCGACCCTTCTTCCTCCGCCCACGATGCGGTCGGACTGGTCGAGGTAGATCTGGCCGAGTATCCCTATCCCGCAACGATGCTACCTACCGCGGTCACGCTGCGAATGTATGTCGCAAGCATCACCGGCTCAGGTGCACACAGCATCAGCATCCACGATTGCGCATCGTGGTCTGAGAGCACGGTGACGTGGAGCTCGTTCAATCCCAATACCCAGTGCAACAGCACAGCGTCCTCTTCGATGACCTCGACGAGCACGACGAGTGGTGTCTGGTACGAATGGGACGTGACTGGACTGGCGCGAAGCGCATGGGCCGGCACCGGCGTTATGTCGATGGCGCTGATGACCTCTTGGACCGGCACCATCGACCTGACCTCGGCGGATGGGTCTACCACCTATGGACCCCAACTCATCCTCGAATATGTCGACAATCCAAACGGGGCAACCCCGCCCAATCAGGTCTCACTTGTATGGCCGGACCACCTCGGTGTCGTCTATGGTGAGGATGCATCGAATCCATACATCCTCGATGTCGACCCCCGACCCGACTTGGCTTGGGATTCACTCTCGGATGCGACGGGCTACATCCTGCGCCTGAGCAATGCGTCCGGCACCCAGACATACAAATCCTGGGAGAGCGCGAACAACACGGCGCCGGCGGGCTTCAACATCGGCTCAACCGCCTCGACCTGGACGCCCGATTTCGATATGGCTGCGGGCGAGATTTACACATGGTCCGTGCAAGCGCTGAACAATTCCGTGCCCGGTGCGCGTTCCGTCCCGTGGACTTTTGGCGTCGGTGACCCCACCATGACCAACGAAGGAAATCACGTCTACAGCACGCTATTGCGTGAAGGCAACGATGTGCCGACGTTGAATCACTTCCCAATCGATGATACCCACATCAGCGAGGGTGCGGTCAATTCGGCCAGTGGCAGCGATTCGCTCGAGATTGGCATCGGCTGTGACAACGGCCTGTCAAACTACACCTACCGCTGCTACGGCCTGTATCAAATCGACATGAGCCAGATGCCCATTCACGACGATATGAATCCTCACTCAGCCACCCTCAGTGTGTACGTCAATGGCATCACCGAGTATGCCGTGGCCAATTACATGGACCTCACAGCCTATGCTGTCCTGAATCCGTATTACGAGGAGAACGGGGCGACATGGAATTCGGCGGCGACGGGTGTGAACTGGGCGGCCCCCGGTCTACAACCCGGCATCGACCGCGGCACGATTCCCCTGGACTCCGTGCGAATTCCGAACACCTACATCGGCGGTTGGATTCAGTTCGACATCGGTGGGGCGATGACCTCGATCAATGGGACCGTGACAGTCGTCATCGTGCCGACGGTCAATACCGGTCATATGCTCATCAGTCTGGACCACAGTGAGGACACAGATCTCGCGATGCGTCCGATGATTCAGTTCAACACCACCGTGGTGGACTCCATTGCGGTCAGTGGCCCCTCGACAACGGATGCGGACACCTCCGTCTCCTTCACGGGCACACTGCGCGATGTGAACACCAATGCATTGGCCGGCGATGTCGCCTGGTCGAGCAGCAGTGGCATGATCGACCCCTTCGGTGTATTCACGCCGAATTTGGTTGGTGTCGTGATGATCACGGCTTCCTACGGTCAAGTCTCGACGAGCGTCAACATCACGGTCGGTGCAGGCGCACCAGTCCAACTCGTCGTCGTTCCGCTGGCCTCCTCATTGACGGCGGACGAAGTATTCGACATGACCGTGTTCGAGGTCATCGACATGAACGGCAACGCCGTTCCAGGAGAGACCATCACCATGACGATCACCAATGGGACAATCTCACCCGGCCTGGCCGTGACGACCCCTGTCACCGGCGTCAGTTGGGTGCCGTGGACATCTGGCCAGCAATACATCAACGTCACCTGGGGCGCGCAGACGGTCTCGGTCATGCTGACAGTGAATGTCGGCGTGCCGGACTACTTCGTCATCACAGGCGCCAACACCATCGAGGCGGGCAATACCACCACCTTGGATTTCAACGTCTTTGACCACCGCGACAATGCGGTCCCACAAGCGGCCGCTGGCACGTGGATATGGGGCGCATCCAACGGTGCGATGGACAATGCGACCGGCGCCTTCACCGGCGATGCGTTCGGTGACCAGACCGTCTGGGTCGAGAGTCTGGATGGCATTCGGGCAGAGCATACCATGACGGTCACCTATGGTGACATCACCGACATGGAAATCACTGCGGTCGGTCCAGAGAACACGATCATCGTGACCTCAGAACCGACGGCGGAGAGCATCGCAATGACCGCCGACGAGAGCGTCACATTCAACATCATTCGAATCGATGTTCAAGGCAACCGTGAGGTGGTCGATCTTCCGGCCGAAGCCTGGATCTGGAGCAATGGCACCTTGGCCGTGGGCCCGCCGACGGTTTGGAATGCATGGGAGAATGGACCTCAATGGGTTCGCGCCACGCTGGAAGGGGTCGAAGTCCTCCTGCCGATGGCTGTCGACCACGGCATTCCGGTACTGGTCGAAGCCCGCACCACCGATCTCTTGCTGGTCAGTGGTGATCCTTCAGCGGTTCTCAACGCCTACGCCGCCGACGCCGATGGCAACCAGTGGTCCATCGCGGCCGATTCCTGGGTCATCACGACCGCTGGCGCCGATTCCACCTGGCTTCAGGGCATTGGGTCTTGGGCCCAGTTCGAGCCGATTATGGTCGGCGATTGGACGGTTCGACTGCTCTATACCTACACCGATGAATTGGGTGGACAGACCTCGCATTACGATGATGTGACCTTCACCGTGGCCCCGGGTGGCCTGCGCTACATCACCGTCGCGGCCGATGCCTCGATCACTGCGGATGACACCCACGACCTTCAACCGGGTGCAACCGATCACCATGGCAATCTGCTCTCTGTTGACGACCTGCTCTGGTACCAGTGGGACGCGCAGTCCGGCAACGTGCCGGCCACCTGTTCGGACAGTCAGTCCGACTGGGTCAACATCACGGCATCGACCCGCGATTCAGGCTACCTCTGGGACGCCACCACCGTGGGCGAATACACGGTGTGCGCGATCGGTGAACCGGGCACAGCAGCCCCGGCTTCGATGACGACCATCACGGTCGCTGTCGGTGTCCCCGCATCGGTCTGGCACATGGCATATGCGACCGCAGATGAGAGCGATCCGCCCGACAACATGACCGAAACCTCGATCACAGCCGGTGAACTTCCGAGCGTCCAATTCTGGGTGGCCGACGCCGATGGGAATCCGTATCGACTCGCCGTAAATTCGATCATCGATGATGCTGCGGCTGAATTGGAATCGCTTCTCACCACCGGTGATTATCGCTTCATCGGCACGAAGAACCGCACCTATACAATCGACTATGATGTCGGGGTATGCACCGCCTGTGCAGGCAGTTGGACGGTCCACGTCGGCTATGCTGACCTGTTCACCGTCATCCCGGTCGCAAGCGCATCCGGTGGCACGCCGAGCGCGGTATTGACCGTCAATCAGCAGACGACGGTGACAATCACGGTCACGGGCGTCGACCAGTTCGGCAATCCGGTCCCCGTCACCATCACCAACCTGTGGTTCGAAGAGGAAGGCGGCGAATTGAACACCGCCACCCAGATCGATGACACGACGTATGAGGTCTACATGCTCAACGAGGGCATCAACACGATTCACATCGAGGACGGGGTGGAGGGTGAGACCGTCGAAGTCACTGTCGGAGGCACGATCCCAGGCTTCTTTGAGGCCAATTCTCCATGGTCCTGGGTCGGACTTGGATTCATCGTGTTCATGATCATCGGCCTGGTTTTGGTCGTCGGCATCCTGATGCGTCGCGGAGATCGCGACGATGAGGAGTATGAGGACGATTACGATGAGGGGTACGAGGACGACGGGGATGAGGAATACGAAATGCCCACCGCCTCGGCTCGCGAGCAGGAGTTCAGCGCGCCGGCTGCCGAAGCCTCCAGCGAGGATTACGATATCGAATCGGACCCGAACTACCGGGTCGATGAGGACGGAACCGAGTGGTGGCAGGACGACGAAGGCGTCTGGTGGTACCGCGATCCCGGTATGGAAGACTGGGCTGAATGGGTGGATTGACCTCCCAAATCAGCTGAATTGACCGTCCGCCTACGGCGGACGGTCCGGCGTGGCTTTCAAGTCCATTGAGCGACCTCAGTAGGGCCGATGCAGGCGAAGCCTTGGCGCCGTGGTCGGGCTGGCCTCCTCTCGGCCCTCCTCCTGTTGCAGGTGCTATTCGTCCTCATTCCAGTCCCAGAAGTCGAGGGGGGAGGGAGCCCGAGTGGCACGTTTGTCGACAATGGAGATGGCACGTGGACCGTGACTTATCCGGTGGTGATGGACACTGTATTGGATTTGGCCAACCCATCCTCCTCAATGGCTGCCCAGCCCTCGCTCATCATCGGTCATGCCGATGGAATGGAATCTCGGCAAAACGCCCTTCTCGGTCTGGATCTAGACGCTGTGGGTTTCCCGACCAATGCGACAATTCTCAATGCGAGCTTGGATTTGACACGGGTGTCTGGGTTTGCGGATCTTCACGTCTGGACGGTGCTGCAGGAAGATTGGCAGCACGAGGAAGCGACGTGGAATGTGCGGCGCACCGGTGTGGCCTGGTCGGCGGCCGGTGCGATGGGGAATGCGGATAGCGGCGGTTTGATGGATCGCCATGAGGTCCTGGCGTCCGATGTCCTGATCACACTCGATGTCAGCCGGGCGACAAAGATCGGTCAACACCGCCAACTGAACAGTGCCAGTCCGACCGCTGCCGTGATGTTGACAGCAGGGCCCTCGGTCACGGATGCCAACCTCTCCCTGACCTCGGGTGAGACACTCTCCCCTGCACTGTGGAGCATCACGGTTCAATGGACTTCACCCAGCAACCTTCCGAATACACCGAGTTGGATCGATATCCAACCCAAGCATGGTATGGTCGATGCCGATGGCTCGATCGACTTGTCGAGTACCATCCGTTCGCAACGCGGGGGCGTCATCTCCGCCGGGATCACTTGGGGCAGTGATCGTGGTTCAATCGATTCGACGGGCAGATTCTTTCCCCAGCAATGGGCCATCACGACGATCAATATGAGTGGTGCAGGGGTCGAGGATGAGGCCGAGATTTGGGTTCAGCCCGGGGTGCCTCTCTCATTGGCGATGGCGGAAGAAAACGTCCAGGTCACCGTCGATGATGTGGTTCAGATCATCGCCCATGGCCTGGATCAGCACGGCAATCCCGTCACCGGTCTGCCCATCGGTTGGGCGGCCTCATCGGGCCTCATCGATGCCGAAGGTGTCTACACACCGACCGAGTTGGGCACCCACACCGTCGCCGCAACCTGGGGCAATCATGTCGCCGTCAGCAATGTGACGGTGGACGTCGGTGCGGCCGCGGTGGTCATCCTTCCTCAGAATTTCAACGCCAGAGCCGGTGTCGGCACCCAAATACCCGCGTCGGTCGAGGACCAAATGGGCAATTCGCTACCGCTGGCAGCCGCGGCGGGACTCGATTGGACGGTCGAGAGCGGCGCGATCGACTCAGCGGGCTACTTTGTCGGTGACGACATTGGCACCTTCCAAATCAACGTCACGAGTGGTGTCGGCGCAAGTGGCTCAGGATTTGTGACCGTGGGTCCGGGTCTGATCGATCATCTCGAGATCATCCACCCTAGCCGTACGATCCTTGCCGATGAGGTCGTCCCCTTGGACCTGCGTTGGCACGACCGGGTCGGCAACAATGTCTCCGTCCTCATCACATTGGACAATTGGTCCGCCGAGAATGGAAATTTCATCGTCGGGGATGGGGTTGTCGAGTGGTTGCCCAGTCAAGCCGGTATCTGGTGGGTCAGCGTGCACGCCGATGGCGTCGAAGACACGATCGAGGTCACGGTCGTGACCGGTGAGATCGACCAAATTTGGATCGATGCCGACCACCAGGTTTTCACGGCGGATGACGAGACGGGTTTGATCCTGCAAGCCGAGGACAATCGTGGCAATCGATGGCCGATCTCCGCCAATTGGTCCGTCGCCGAGCCCGAGGCAGCCCCTTGGTTGATCATGGACGAAGACGGCGTGCGATTTGTCGGCACCTCGGTCGGTTCCTGGACCATCATGGCCACCCATGATCGGCCGGAGGGTGCGTTGTCAACATATCTCACTCTCGAAGTTCGTGCCGGTCGCCTGGCCCGCATCGGTCTACCGAGTGATGGTTCGACGCTCTCTGCTGACGATGTGGTGAACCTCACACCATCGATGACGGATGCGGATGGCAATGCGATCGAAGGCATCCTACTGAATTGGACCCTCGACGGCGAGGACATCACCCAAGAGATTCGTATGGCGAACTCGATCTGGCAGCCGACGACGACCGGCGACCATCTCATCGAGGCCTCGGCAGCGGGTCGCACCGACCGCTCCAGAATCAACATCATTCAGGGCCTCCCCCATACGTTGCACCTCACAACCGACCTTTCCCAACAAGGTGTTACCCGAAGCGGTGCCCCGTTCAACATCACAGCCTACGCGGTCGACCTTGACGGGAACCAAGCCCCTTGGGTCGTCGAATGGACCCTACCCGACAGCTCGATTGAGATCGAGGAGACAGCTTGGGTCGGCGTTTACGAAGCGCGCGGACTCGGCGAGGGCATCTGGACGATTGAAGCCCAGAGCGGTTCGGCTTGGGGCAGCATGGACCTACAGGTTCTGTTCGGGGATGCCCGGGCCCTGCGCATTTCAGAACACAGCGGCGAAGGCAGTCAGGGAGGGACGCTTTCGCTCACCGTTCATCTGGTCGACCACGGTGGAAATTCACTACCCATGCAGAGCACCAAGGTGCAGTTCGATACCGAGATCGGCACCATATCCCACGACGGCGGACCCCATTGGACACTGCATCTGGATGAGCCGGGTACATCCCAATCCGTTGTCATCCAATACGAGGAATGGCAGGCGGAGACCTTCATTGACGTTGAAGCCACAGGCATCGACCGATTGACGGGGAGCGTCGGTGGCCGAATGCTCCTCGGCGGATTCCTCGTCGCAGCATTGCTCATCTTCTTGCTCTTCCGAATCGTCAGCGGAAATACCGCAGTGCAGCCTCATTGGGAGGATGAATTCGAGGTACAGGCCGAGGTTAGCGGCGTAACAGAGCCGGCGTTCGTTCCGATGGCAACGGCTGGCTCGGCACAGGAGTCCTCTCGCACCCTCCGCCGACGACATGCACATCAGCGCCAAAAGGAACGCACCATAGCGATGCGAGCCGCAACGACGGAAATGTCAGCTGAGGTCACAATCCCTGCGATTCAAGAACCGGCTCAACAGGCGGTTCTCACCGCCATGCGGGGCACGGTTCAAGGGCAGTCTGGCTGGTATCAGACCGGCGAGGGTGAGTCGCAGAATTGGCGGGTTGAAGCCGATGGATCCTGGATGAGGGTGGGCTGATGAAACGCGTGATACTTCTCTCCCTTCTGCTCCTGATGCCGATGGCATCGCTCGGAAGCGCCGAAACCGCCGGCCGCGCTTGTTCGGCCACCCCGCCGATGGGGACGACGGTGGACCACATCACCATCAGCCCGAATGGGCCGATCACAATGCCCGCTGATCAGGCGATCAACTTGACTGCGACCGCCTATGATGCCTCGGGAACACAGGTGAATGTGGCCATCGCGTGGACGGCCACCAATGGCAGTCTGCAGAATTTCGGCGGCGGCAGCGCCCGATGGTCACCCGAGGTCATGGGTGCCCAGACCGTCACCGCCTGCACCGGTGATATTGAGACCCAATTGCAGGTCAATGTCCAACCCGGTACGCCCTTCTCCTTCGAGCTGACCGTCGATCAGGACAATATCACGGCGGACGAGACGCTGGAGATATCCCCCCTGTTGCGCGATCAGTATGGCAATGCTTGGATTCCGAACATCCCCTTCGCCGACTGGGTGCTCCCGAATGGTGTGTCGATTCAATTGCCGAACGATGGTACCCCCCCGATTCTGACGCCGGGTCCGGTCGGCAGCATGGAGGTCGGCGCCTCCTGGAGTCAGTGGACTGACTCGGACACATTCAACGTCAGTCGCGGCCAAGCGGTCTCGATGCACATCGAACGCGCCTCGTCGACAATCTCGTCTGATGATCTTCTCGATCTCTGTGCGAAATTGACCGATCAACGCGGCAATGGTTGGGGTGTCGAAGCCAATTGGTCCACACATCTCGGACTCGCCGACGACTCTCTCTCCGCCTTCACAGGTGCCTGTATCGTCTTCGATGCGGGTCCCATTGGCTCCTGGTCGGTCCACGCGGACCATGACTCGGGTGCGAGCGCCGGTCTTGCGATCACGGTCGAGGCCGGCCGTCTGGCACAGGTTCGACTCGATGCCCTGCCGACCGAGGTCCACATTGGCGACCCCTATCCGCTCGATGCCATGGGCTTCGACGCCGCCGGAAATGCCGTCACCGTCGATGGTTGGAATTGGTCCGTGACCGACGGGCCGAGCACCGACCCGATCATCATCGAGGATGGCGCTGCAACATTCGTTCCGGACCGGGTCGGTCAACACACGATTCAGGTGATGGCAGCCGGCCGCGTCGGCGCCATCGATGTCGAAGTTCTACCCGGCGTTCCCGTCTCCTACGACATCCAGATCCTCGATGGTGCGAATCCGAGGGTGGTCACAGGATTCACCCTCGATCTCATCGTCAACGGTGTGGATGAGAACGGCAACCTCAACCCTGTCGACATCGGATTGGAGAACTGGACCATCCAAAGCGGATTTGGAAGCATCAGCAATGCCAGTGCAGGTGGCATCGGCCATTACACGTTCACCGCCGGCGGCATCGGTTACATCAGCATCTCCATCGATCAGAATGGCATCGTTGGTAGCCTGATCATCGAGGTTCGCGCCGGCACGTTGGACCATCTCCAAGTCATCCTGCCCGACGAGGGGAGTCAGGGCAATGATGTCCGATTTGACCTGGCTGGATTCGATATTTCCGGCAACCCGGTCGAGATCCATGTCTGCGCCGCCGAGATCACCACCGACATCGGACCTGCCAAGTGCGATGAGGATGGTTGGAGTCTCGAATTGGACAAACCCGGGGAACAGGTTGTTCACGCCCGCATCGGAACGGCCGAGGGTTCCGCCTTCCTCAATGTCAAATCGACCTGGTTCGCATGGGGTGACAACACCGAGGTGCTGATTTTCAGCAGCCTTCTCGTCGTCGCTGTAATCTCGTTGGTACTCGTCGTGCTATTCCGGCATTTGGGCTCGCGCATTGAAGAGGAGATCGAAGCCTTGGCCGAGGAGACTGAAGAGGCCGATGAAAGTGAGGTGCCTCCGCCTCCGCTGCTCAGTCCAGTGGGTCAGGCCGTCCTGCTCCCGCCCCCCTTGCCACAGATGCCCGCACCGGTTGCGGTTCCACCTCCGCCCGCTGCCTTCCAACCGGTTGTCGCTGTGCCGATGGGTTGGATTCAATCCGCTCAGGCAGCGGCACCAGCCGTGCCGGTCCAACCCACCCCCGCTCCGCTTCCAGAGATTCTGCCAGAGATTCTGCCAGCGGTTGAGATCGTGGTGGAAACCCTGCCTGAGCCCGAGCCTGAACCTGAACCTGAACCCGAGCCTGAGCCTGAGCCTGAGCCAGTACCGAGCCCCGAGGCGGTCGATGACGATCAGTGGGGCTCGATGTCTGGTGGCTGGGGAGATGGCGCAGAAACGCTGACATCGGCCGCGGCAACATTTTCTCAAATCCAACATGAGAATCGACGCGGAGAGGGCCCGAGGGGCCCGGCAGGCACACCGCTCCGACCGTTACCCGGCACCTCGCCGGGCGCGGATGGTTGGTACTTTGATGAGGATGGCAAGCCGACGAACTGGGTCCAGACCGACGAGCGCGGTTGGGTTCAGGAATAACGTTCCTCGGCGTTCGGGAAATCACCGCTTCTGACGTCCTCGATGTATTCGCCTACCGCGGCCGTCATCTCATCGTAGAGGTTGAGATAGCGTCGCAGGAATCGTGGATTGAATTCGTGGGTCAGGCCGATGAGGTCGTGGATGACGAGCACCTGTCCATCGACGTCCGGGCCGGCACCGATGCCGATGGTCGGGATGTTGACCGCCGCGGTGACCTTGGTGGCAAGGTCAGCGGGAATCTTCTCCAGCACGATGGCGAAGCAACCGGCCTGCTCCAGCAATCGTGCATCTTCGATCAGCTTCTCGGCCTCCTCCTCCTCGCGCGCGCGGACGGAATATGTCCCAAATTTGTAGATGGATTGTGGTGTCAGGCCCAAGTGACCCATGACGGGAATGCCCGCGGTCAGAATGCGCTCGATCGATTCGACGATCTCGGCCCCGCCCTCGAGTTTGACCGCGTGGGCCCCGCTCTCCTTCATGATGCGGATGGCACTGTTCAGGGCTCCCAGCGAATCCCCTTGGTAGGTGCCGAAAGGCATGTCGCAAACGATGAGGGCTCGGTCGACTCCCTTGACGACACATTGTGCATGGTAGATCATGTGATCCAACGTGATCGGCACGGTCGTGTCATTGCCCGCCATGACATTCGAGGCTGAATCACCAACCAGCAAGACATCGATGCCCGCACCGTCGAGGATGCGGGCCATGGAGAAGTCATACGCGGTCAGCATGGTGATTTTCTCACCGTTCTGCTTCATCTCCAACAGGGTGTTCGTGGTGATTTTCTGAGCCCTTCCCGCGACTGACATTGCCGAACCTCCACCCCCGTCGAGCGGCGCCTCCGCCTTCAAGGACTCGGCGACCTTCACTCGGCCTCATCCTTGGCTGTGGCAAACTGGGCGAGGAACCCATCGATGTGGATCACGCCGTCATCATCGTCATCCGCTTCGTGGAACATATTTCGTAAGGCGAAATCCGAGAGATCGTAATTGAGTGTTTTCATGGCGCTGATGAATTCGATCAAATTCAGGTGATTGTTGCGGTGGATATCGGCCGCGTGGAAGGCGATGTAACGTCGCTGCGCCTCCGCCTCATCTGGATTGGTCATCCTCAATCGAACCGTGCGCCACGGTGTCTGCTTCGGATGGGCCCGGCTCCGTCCATAGGAGAAGTAGACCAGCGTCCCGAGCACGACGGCGACCGCCGCGCCGATCAAGGCCTTCTCACCCATCAAAATCACCAGGAACAAGCCGCCGATAATGCCGATGATTTGGGTCAGGGGATAGAGCGGTGAACGGTATTCGGGCTGATACCAGGCATGGCTGACACTGACCTGTCGCAGGACGATCACGCAGGAATTGATGACGATGAAAATCATGATTTGGAAACCAGAGGCCAGTTTTGCAATGTCACCCACATCCAACCAGAGAATCGCGGCACCCATGGTCAATCCGGTCAGGATGATGGCCCAATGTGGCGTTTCGTAGCGTGGGTTGACGTTTTCAAGGGCGGTGGGGAGCAGATTGTCGCGGGCCATGGCGAAGGTGTACCGACTGGCTGCCATGATGCCGGCGAGGGCCATGCTGGTCATCGTGAGGATGGCAAGGATGGCTGCGATGTAACCGACCGTGCTCCCACCGACCGCATGGGCGAAGACGTAGATGGGGTCTTCTCGTGGCACATCACCATCAAAGTAAGCGGATTGTGGCAAGGCGGCGAGCATGACGAAGACGATGCCACCGTAGAGAAGTGTGCTGATGAATAGGCTGAACAGCATGCCGCGGGGCAGGTTCTTGCCCGGGACCTTGACCTCTTCTGCGATGGCCGCAATTTTGGTCACGCCCGCGTAGGAGACGAAGACGAAGGCCGCGGTCTCAGCGATGCCGAACCAGCCGTTCGCACCGAATGCACCCTTCCCCATCGGTCGGTTCCAGTCCATCTCCATGGTCAGGGCCGCCCAGATTGAGATGCCGATGATTGAGAGCACGGCGGCGGTGACGATCGGAGTTTGAACAATTTTGATCTTCTTGACGCCGAGAATGTTGATCACGACGATGAGAACGAGCAATCCTAGGGCCGCATCCTGGACATTGATGTCGAGGCCGATCAGCGGCTGGAGGATGGTCAGATATGCGGCGAATCCGATGAGTGCGAAGGCCGCTTTGAGCAGGAACGAAGCCCAGAGACCCAGCCCTGAAATCGTCCCAAAAAACGGCCCATAGGTCCGCTCGATGTAGATGTAATCTCCACCCGAGGTCGGCATCGCCGTCGCCAATTCAGCCTTGGAGAGCGCCCCGGGCAGAACGACCAGGGCCGCCAGGACATAGGCCGCCCAGATACCCTCTCCACCGAGATTCGCCATGGCCAGCGCGGGCAGAACGAACAATCCGCTGCCGATCATCGCCGAGAGCGAAATGACGACCACGGACCAAATACCGAGTTTTCGCTCCAAGGTCTCGTTGACCACCCCGACCTCATGCATGATGAAGTCGACGACGGCACGCGGTCCACGGTTCGGCATCGATTTGTTCGCGCGCGATGGGGCATAAGATGCTGCGCCCGTGGTACGATGCCATCAGGAGGCTTTGGCGATGACCTTGAATTCGACAGCGATGGGGGTTGGTAATGCCGAGACGGCGACGGTGGTTCGGCTCGCCATCACATCGGAGAAGTATTCTGCATAGACCTCGTTATAGCCCTCGAAATCGCGCTCCATGTCGACCAGAAATACGAGACAGTCGATGATATTTCCAAGACCACATTCCACCTCCGCAAGAATCGCCTCGATATTTTTGATCACGGCATGGGTCTGGGCCCGGATGTCGTAATCGAGTGGTTGGCCATTTTCGTCGTGGATGGGACCACCTGGAATCTCATTGGTGCCGACCTGACGTGGGCCGATTCCCGAGACATAGATGCGCCCACCGACACGGCGGGCATGCGGGTAGGCACCGACCGCAGCCGGTGCATTTTCACTGTTGATGGCACCATCTCTGTTCAGCATCTTCCCCACCGTCTTCTTGCCGACGATCGAACCGGCGATGCCACCCACCGGACCTCCGACGACCGCTCCCGCAGCGGCGCCGACCGCACCGCCAGCATGGGAAATGATGGCCTGGCCGTACTCATCGTACAGGTCATCGATGACCTCGATCGGCTTGTCCCAGATGTGCGATTCATCCTCCTCGGAGGACTCTTCCTCATCCTCTCCGTCCTCGGGCGGGCGACTCATTCTTTCATCCCCTTGTCGAGCACGTCGCGGTCTCCTCGGTAGAATTCCACATCATCTTCGTCGAATTCTTTGTCCCCGAGCGAACCGGTCGCGGGCGTGAGTTGAATGACGGCTCCACCGCTGCCGTGCAGGGCGGCATAAGCCAGAACCTCGCCATCGTAATTGTTGTGTTGTCCCATGGTTGCAGCCATCCACCAGGCGGGCTTGTAGGCGACGACCTTCTGCACGCGAATCTGTCCGTGGATGTCTCTGGAAAGTTGGCTGATGTCCTCGAGACGGCCGGCGCCAAAGAATTCGAGGATCTTCTGGTTCCACTCCTCATCCTTGTGGGAGTGGATGCGGTCTTCGCTCGGCTCGACATGCGCTGTAAACATGCGATTCGACAGGGTTGCGACGACGACGACGACCGCTTTCTTGCCCTGTTCGATGAGGGCATCGCGCGCCGCTTTGCCGAGCACGATGGTCTCGGCGCGATTCGAATACATGTTGGATGAGACGATGCAGGCGGGGATGCGGTTGTCGGGATTGAGCAGTGAGAGCGCGACCACCGAGCCGGTGTCGATGGGGAAGCCGTGGTAGGCGACCGTGCGCGAGTGCAGACCGCGAGCCTCGGCCGCATCGGCATAGGCATGGCCGAACTCGGCATCCATGCGGAATTTGTAGGGCATCGAACCCAAGAAGTGGAAATCATCGTCGACATGCACCCATTCCGGCTCGGGCTGAACCTGAATCTGATGCCCGACGATCGACGGCCAAGTCGTCGAGTAGATGATGATCACATCGGCATCGCTGGCCTCGATTCGTTGGCGACATTCATCGTAGGCCGCGCGCAATTCACCCCATCCCGCATTCTCACCCGGTGCGAGCAACGGATGTGGGTGGGGTGGCACGTAGAGCCCGAATAAGACGGGGTTCTCATCGCTCACAGAACCACCTCCCGGGTCTCTTCATCAGGGTCCCAACAGGCGATGACATTGCCTGTACCGATGACCGATTGATAGCCGTAAATCTCAGCTGGATAATCTGGCATGCCCATCGCAGCCATCATCCAGGTCAGGCCACCGCCCTCGGTTTCGCCGATGGTCTGCTCGGTGAATTCTGGCATCAGATCGATGACCTGCTGCATCTGGCCCTCGCGCATCAATTCGACCAGCCGCATGTCCCAAACATACTGGCTATGGTTGTAGATGTGCTCGCGACTCATGTCCTCAGGCAGGGGTGCCTCGGTGGTGAAATGCCGGTGTGAGAGACTGTGACTGGCGACCACAACCACACGCTTCCCACTCTCTTCGATCGCCTTGCGGCAGGCGCGACCGAGGGCGCCAGCCTGCTCATTCATCACCTCGACCGAGTAGTAGTGGCGATTGCGATTGCTCGAAATGGTCACCAGCGGCTTGTCCCAGTCCGGATTCAGTAGATGGCAGCTGGTGATGGTGCCGTAATCCACTCTGAAGTCGGGATTGCGCATCATCTTCGTGATGATCCCGGCCTCGGCCGCGGCCTCGCACATCGACTCGGACAGGGGCACATCGACCTCGAGGTCGTAGTGGTAGCGGAAGAGGTTGGGGAAAATCGGGTCGACCGAGAGGGATTTGAAGGAATCACAGCCGAGAAAGTGGGTGCCGATGTAGGTCATCCAGTGCGGTGTCAGGACGACGATGGCGTCGTAATCGATGGTTTTCAGCTTGCGCGCAAGCCTTGCATAGCCCCAGCGAAGGGTCTCCCAGCCGCCTTCAGAGATCGGCTCGTTGGCGTCCGGATTGTCGGCATAGACCAGATGTGGAGGGTGGGGCGCGAGGCAGCCGAGAACGATTTCACCCTTCGTCATCGACGCCTTCCATAGGAAGGCGGCATTTGAATCATGTCCTGAGACAATCGTCTTAGGCAAGTTCGCAGCGCACGTGCCGATGAAGTGGGAGTCTCCGCCGCTCGGCCTGTTCGCCGCGCCGCCTCTCGTGGGCCTTGCCGCAGCGGCGATTGGATTCCTGTTGGTGCCCGAGAAATCGTTCTCCTCGAAGTATGCGACCGACCTCTATCCGCTCTACATGTCCTGGTTCTGTCTCTTGGGCCTGACCGGGCTGATGATGTTCGCCGTGCCACAAGAATGGGGCGATGTCAAGCAGATGCGATTCGGATTGTTCGCCGGAACGGGTGTGGTTTTCATGCCGCAGATTTTCGGCGTGGCCTTGACCTTCTGCAATTTCTGGTTCTTCCCGGTCATCGCGATCTGGCTCTTCCTGTCGACCTATCAGTGGAAGTTGAACGCGCCGCCGTTCCGCACCGGTTTGTGGCTCGGTCTCGGTGGCTTGGCTGGAATGTATCTCGGGGCGTTTGCCTTCGTCTAGCGCTTGACGCAGATGTTGATCGCTTCGGAGAAGAAGGACAGGGACCAGCGGCCGCCCTCGCGACCGACGCCGCTATTCTTGACGCCGCCGAAGGGCACGCGCAGGTCGCGGTGCAGCCAGCAATTGACCCAGATCATCCCCGAATCGATGCGCTTGGCCATCTCGAATCCGGCCGCCTCGTCGGCGGTCCAGATGGAGCCGGCCAATCCATAATCGGTCATGTTGGCGATGTCGATGGCCTCCTCATCATCGCTGAATGGATGGAGGGTCACGACCGGGCCGAAGATCTCCTCGACGGCGCATCGGGCATCCGGGGCGAGGCCATCGATGACGGTCGGTGCCACCCAATTGCCGCCGGCGAAGGCATCGGGGATGTCGACGGGTGCGCCACCGCCAGAGAGTACCGTGCCGCCCTCGGCTTCTGCGAGGTCGACATAGGAGAGCACCTTGGCCGCGTGTTCGGCCGAGATGAGCGCGCCCAGATCGGTTTGGTCATCCGATGGGTCGCCGACCTGCATCTCAACAATCGAATCGAGAAATGCCGAGACGAATTCATCGTAGATCGATTCGTGAATCAGAATCCGCGACCCACATAGACAGACCTGGCCTTGATTCATGAAGGAGGCCCTTCGAACATCTTCGACAATCGAAGCGACCGGTGCGTCATGGCGAATGATCGTCGCATTCTTCCCACCGAGTTCCAGGCTCAATTTCTTGAATCCAGACGAGGCGGATGCAGCGACCAGTCGCCCGGTTTCCGTGCCACCCGTGAAGGAGATCAAGTCGACCTCGGGATGCGCCGTGAGGGCAGCACCCGCGTGGGTTCCAGTCCCATGGACGAGATTGAATACACCCGCTGGCAATCCGACATCCTGCAATACTTCGGCGAGAAGAGACGCGGTCATCGGCGTCAATTCCGAGGGCTTCGCAACGATTGTATTCCCCATCAAGAGCGCCGGCGCAACCTTCCACGTCAGCAGGTACATCGGCAGGTTCCACGGTGTGATGAGCCCCGCGACGCCGACCGGCTTGTAGACCACTGTATTGGTCGCATCCGCCATCTCAAATGTCTCGGCGACGAAGTCCCGTCCCTGTTCTGCGAAGAAATGAAAGTTGGCGATTGAGCGTGCGGCGTCCACCGTTCGCGCCAAGGTGATCGGCTTGCCGGTATCCAGCGATTCGAGTTGGGCGATTTCCTCCGCTCTCTCCTCGAGTGAAGCGGCGATTCGGTCCAACCAATCGGCCCGTTCTGGAATGGACAGTGCAGCCCACGCCGGCAGCGCTTGCGATGCCGCCTCGACGGCCGCATCGACATCGCTTGAATCCGAGCAGGCCGCGCGCGCGATGGTCTGGCCCGTCGCCGGGGACAGGTCGTCAATCCAATGGCCGCACTGGGATTCGACGAAGCTCCCGTCGATGAAGTTGAGCAGGTCGGGCAGATCACTCATGACTGCCCTCTCCGTGGAAGGGGTTTGCATACTGCTTCCAATCGTAATACCAGCGGTCTGAATTCGGGTCCCACTCATCCCAGGTGACGACTTCTTCGAGGGCTTCGAGTCGATCGGGGGGGACGACGCCGGGCACGATGAATGCCTTCTGTCGGTGCAGGGGGTAGGGATTCCGAAGTTCGATGCCGAGCACGCCGAGGACCGCCCTCGCCACGTACCATGTGGCTTGGGAATTCCAGCCGTGTGCGATCTTGATGACGACGCCGAGCCCGTCGGGGAAATCCTCGTGAATAATCGACAGGCCGAGCAGGCCATCGGCCCCTTCCTTGGCAAGAACCGTGCCATTGCCCGCCTTGATGGCGGTCGAATCGAGTCGATTGAAGCCGCCGATGAGATCCGGATGGTCGCACATCGCATCCCAAATCCAGTCCGAATCCTTCTCACGGGCAAGGCCGGCGAACATGATGGCGAGTTCGTTGACCGTGTTGGACACGGTGGGCAGGCCACAGCCATCCTTGGAGACCCGTTTCGGCTCCCAGTGGGGGTCGCCGAGGTAGTGCCGAAGCACCTCGATGAAGAGACCGAACCAATCGGATTGAGGCAGGGTATATCCGGCCCGATTGATGCCCTTCAATCTCAGGGCACGCAACATTGCTGCGTGTTCGCCACTGCAGGTGTGGAACCATCGACGCGGTCGTCTGACCTGTCGACCGAATTGAATCAGCGGCACGTCGAGCGGACATTGCATCAGGCCCCATTCGGATTCGGTGAGAATCGATTGGGCCGCGGCGACGTGTTCGGTATCGCCATTGTGAGAGGAACAGGCGATCGCCTTCTGCTCGGGGCTCAAAACATCGTCGAGGACATCGGCGAATGCTTTCATCAGGAGGGGTTTCATCATGCTGCGGCCATAGCACAGCACATTGCCACCGAACGAGTGGAACACTTCGCCGCCGTGTGCCCATGCGACGGCCCCGTGAATCGTGTTCTCTGAGACGTCATTGCGCCGAAAATCGACCAGCGGCTCCCATTCGACATCTCGACCGGTGGCGATGCCACGTGCCCCATCCGAAATTGGTGAGGTCGGATAAACATCCGAACCGGGTCGTCCGGGCGAAACAGAAGAGGGGCGTTTCTCCATCATGCCGTCCTCCCATTGACCACGGGTGCAACGCGTTCCATGAAGGCTTGGAGGTCCCTGCACACGCGGGCGGAATCATGTTTGAAGAAGTCGAACCACAGCATCAGGCGGTCGTCGGGGTGGAATCTCTCAACGATTTGGGCCGCGACCTCGTCCGCATTTCCGATGACGGCGTTGTCGGTTGCCTTGGCCACTTTGCTCGGGTCGAGGGTGCCCTCGAGAGCCGTCCAATAGGCCGCCAAGGCCTGCTGACTCTCCACCTCTGCAGCGGCACTGCGTTCCTCGGGGCTGAGCCCTTCCTCTTCGTTGAGGAAGACCATGACTGTGCGCGGCATCATGTTGCGCTGCCAATCGCCCATGTATGCGGCATCCATTCTGGCATGGGTCGCATCGATCACCGCGGGTTGGGTGATGCTGAGATTGAAGACCTGAACGGGGAGAATCGAGTTGACGAATTCCTGCAGGGCTGGTTCATGGGAACCGAGCACGAGATTGACCTTTGAACGGTCCCATTCCTGGGGAATCGACTTGATGTGTTCGAAGACATAGCGACGGTAGATGGGAATCTCATCAGCCTCTTTACCCCAGGCGGATTGAACATTCGACCAATCTTCATCGGAGCGGAAGTTGGTGCGGGTCAAGACGGTCGGGCGAATATCGTCTGAGCAGATGGTATCGCCTCGCACCAAGCGCAGAATGATCTCGGCGGCCTCCCAGAAAATCTGTCCGCGGAGTGCGGGCCAGGCCGCTTCCTCGACCGCATCGCGGGGCACGATGCCATAGGGCGAGGCCATGAATTGGAATCGGCCGGCGCTGAAGCCGACATTCAATCGCCTTTGATCGCCACGAACCGCCTGCAGGGCACAGAAGTTGCCGATTCGCTCGGCCACTGAAATCGGTCCACCATTGGCGAGGATCGACAGGACAGCCGACCCGACCTCGATGCGCGATGTCTTCTCCATCGACAGCATTGCGAGTTGGAAGAAATCCGTGCACAGGCCGACCTCACCCTTCCAGTGCGGGACAACCGGGCGCTCATTGCGCTTCTGAACCTCGGTCGAGAGGTGGGCTTGAGCCAGCCAGGCCACACCATACCCCAATTCATCCGCGATCTGAAGCTGCTCGAGATAGTTGGCGAGCATCGTCGTCTCATCGGGGCAAAGACCCGACGCATCCGGGGTTTGAGAAATCGAGAAGAAGACGTCGAACTCCATCAGGAATCGCCGCCGTGAATGAGATCCGCGAGGGCGTTGAGTCGGTCTTGAATCGGTTGAGGCGTCGCCCGTTCCATTTGCATGAATCCTGTCATGACCTGGGTCAGGTGTTGCAGTTCAAGGTCCGCATCCTCCAGAGCGCGGGCCATCTCGGCCAAGCCCCACCTCGCGACGACCATGCCCTCGAAATCATCCTCGGTCTCGGCGATTTCCAATGCGGCCTCGTAGTGAATGATGGCGCCGTCGACATTGCCATCCAGCGCCTCGATATGACCGAGGATGGCCAGCCCATTGACCATGCCTGCGCGGTCCTCCAATTCTTCGAGAAGGTCCACACATCGGGCGTGGAATTCTCTGGCGGTCTCCAATTCACCCTCATCGCGGGCGATCTCACCGAGATTGTACAGTGTATTCGCCTGACCGACCTTGTCCTCCAGCGCTTCTTTCAGCAGGAGACTCTGGGCGAAGGCGGCTTTGGCCACCCCGCTGTCACCAGCTTCCAGGGCAGAGATACCGACCTGATTATTGAAGGCGGAGCGCAGCCAATCATCCTCGCTTTTGGCGACCAGATCTTCGGCCTCCGCAAGCGGTCCTGCATCCCGCATGATGCGCGCTTGGGTCAACAGAGACCAGGCGAGTTGGTCCGCATCGCCGGATTCACGTGCCAACTTCGAGGCGTGGACGATGAGCATCTCTGCACGTTCAGCCTGATCCAGTTGCAGGGCGATGTCGGCGAGTGTCAACGCGACACCCGCATCCATCGAACCATCGAGGTCATCCCCCTTGGCCATCAGGTCGAGCAGGTGGTGGGCCTGCTCGGTCGAGAGCGTTTCTCCGGTCATATCGCTCCCCTCAGATCGAACGCATGCGGCCGCCGTCGACAGCGAGGCTCACGCCGCGGATGCCACCGGATTGCGGCAGGCAAAGAAAGGCGATGGCCGAAGCGGTCTCGGCGGGGTCGATCAGTCGACCGATCGGTACCTGTGCCAACCATGCGGCCTGCACGTCCACTGCAGATTTGCCGGTCTTCTCCTGAATCGAAGCCGATAGCGAGCCCAATCGGTCGGTGTCGGTGAATCCGGGCAGGATATTGTTGATCGTCACGCACGCGGGCAATTCGCTGCTCAGCGACTTTGCCCAAGAGGCGACCGCGCCGCGCAGCGTATTCGACAAGCCGATGTTGGGAATCGGTTCGCGGACCGAGGTCGAGATGATGTTGACGATGCGGCCCATGCCGGCCGTCTCCATCGCGGGCACGACCATGCGTGTGATTTGATGCGCTGCGTGCAGGTGGCGCTTGAACGGCGCCTCGAAGTCCTCGACCTCGTTGGCGAGAAGTGGGCCGCCCGGCGGCCCGGCGGCATTGTTGATGAGAATGTGAATCGGCCCGGCGACGAGAATCCCTTCGATCGTCTTCTGAATCGCGTCGGCATCCTCCAAATCACACGAGAGCGAGCGGATGCCGGCCATCTCCGGCGCGCTCCGACTCAACGCGATGACCGTCGCGCCACAATCGCGCAACAGCAGCGCCGTCGCACGCCCAATCCCTTTGGAGGCACCACAGACCACAGCGCGGTACCCGGACAGGACATCGGTTGCATACGGATTTTCCATCATTTCACCTCAATTGACGTAGTGTGTATAGGTCTCGGCGGACAGCTTCTGTGCGACCACTTCCAGAATCTCTGGCCCTGCGTTGCGGAAGGTAGGCCATGGGCTTTCTCCCTGTGGGTGGCGCATCTCGGGCCACGCCCCCGTCACATAAGCCATCAACGCCTCCTTCATCAAGACCCCGGCCAAGACCAAGGTCTCGTAGCAGAGGTCTGCGTAGGTCATGCCGCGCTTCACGGGGACCTCGCGTCGCAGCAGCAGTTCGCCCGTGTCGATGCCATTGTCACAGAAATGGGTCGAAGCGCCGATGGGTATGTCGTGATAGACGCTCCAGGCGGGGCTCGCAGAGCCCCGGCACTCGGGCAGCAACCCCGGATGTGAATTGATCACACCATCCTTTGGATGGTCGAGAATATCCCCACGGATGATGCGGGTGCCACCGAAGACGACCAAATCGAGTTCCATGTCGGTGAGATGGGGCATGACCTCGGCCGAGTTGTGAATCGGCACGGTCAGGTGGACGACATCGAGGTCGGCGATCTGTTCGACGATGGTGGGGGCGACCGGACTCCCCTCGATGCGTTTGAGGAACTTCTCGCGCTCCTCATCACCGATGGCGGAATCCTCTTCGATGATGATGGTCGGCACAAAGCCCTCAGAGAGCAACTGAGACAACATTTCCCGTCCATATGGATGCTCCTTTAAGAGCAGGAACGCGAATGACGGCGTCTCGCCCATGGACCCACCGAGGGGGTAAAAGATACCCGTTCTTTTCGGTGCAATCCCATTTTGCGTCGGCGGGGGGTTGAAGTAGTGGAGGCGCCGCGGCTCGGCTTGATGGCACAAGGTACTGTCAAGTGGTTCAACCACTCAAAGGGATTCGGATTCATTGAACGAGAGGGCGAGTCAGACCTCTTCGTTCACGTGACGAACATTGAAGGCGAAATTCGCGACGGCGATGCAGTGGAGTTTGAAGTCGGCGAGTCCGACCGCGGCCCCAATGCAGTCAACGTCCGAAAGGTCTGAGATATTCTCAAGCAGAAACACGCCGTTCGGCGCTCACTATTACTCAGGGAGAGGGTAACCTCTCCTTCGATTTTTGAAAAACCCACCCCGAATCTCTAGGGGTGGACACGTTCACCACCAAATTCGGCCCTTCGGCCCCGGCGTTGATCTGAAACGGTCACTCAAGGTGTGCCCGGACTGGCTTCTCAAGGTGTGACCCGACTGCGATCGCGTGGGAAGAGCACGACTTCGCGTACATTGCCGGCGCCGGTCAGCACCATCAGGAGTCGGGCAACGCCGAGCCCCCATCCAGCGTGCGGCGGGGCACCGTAGCGGAATCCATCCGTGTAGAAGTTGAAATCGACGGGGGCGAGGTCCATGTTGATGAGATTCTGTTCCAACACGTCGACGCGGTGTTCTCGCTGACCGCCGCTGGTCATCTCGTCTCGGCCATAATTGAGGTCGAACCCTCTGGAGAGCTGGCCGCCGTCCGCGGACTTTTCATTCTCGTCATGGTAGATGTAGAACGGTTTCAGCGCCATCGGCCAGCGAGGCAGGAAGTGGAATCCCGGATGCGCGGCCGCGATCAGGTCGCAGTGATGGGCTTCGATGTCATCCCCCCAATCGATGTCCGCGCCGCCGGCCTTGACAATCTCGATCGCTTCACAATAGGAGATGCGCGGGAAGGGCAGCGTTGGGATGTCGACCGAAATCGAATCCTGTTCTTGCGAAGTGCGGTATTCGTTGATGGTGTCGATCAGCCCTTGATCGTGCTCGGCGACCTGCGTCCAGATGTGGTGAATCATCCGCTCTTGGACGCACATGACGTCCTCGTCATTCATCCAGGCGCCCTCGATATCGAAGGAGATGAACTCGTTGAGGTGGCGATAGGTATCGTGCTTCTCGGCGCGGAATGCGGGTCCGATCTCAAAGACGCGCTCCAATCCACCCAAGATGGCGAGTTGCTTGTACAACTGGGGTGATTGGGAGAGATAGGCATCCGTGTCGAAGTATTTCATCGGGAATAGGTTGGTGCCGCCCTCGGATGCCGATGCGATGATCTTGGGGGAATTCATTTCGCTGAATCCCTCCGAGATGAGGTGATCGCGTCCGTATTGCAGGACCTTGGAGCGCAGCAGGAACATCGCGTTCACGTGGGCGCGTCGCAAATCGAGATGGCGATTGTCGAGTCTCACATCGAGGCCGACGTGGACATCATCGGTGACGCCGACGGGAAGCGGCGTCTGCGCGAGGGCAAGAATCGTCGCGGACGAGACATTGACCTCGAATTCAGGCGCGGGTTCAGGCTCGCCCTCCTTCACCTTGGGCGGGCGCTTCTGGGCGACCACGCCCGTCACCTGAAGGGTCGATTCTCGGGATGCACCTTGGGCAGCATCGAATTCCGCCTCGTCCATATTGTCCTTCTTGAGGAAGGCTTGCAGGTGGCCGGTGCCGTCGCGCAGCATCAGGAAGCAGATGGCACCGCGACCGCGCACGGTCTCGGCATATCCGGACACAGTGACCTCATGCCCGATCATCTGAGCGCCAAGATCGCGCACTTCACCCAAGGTGTGTGTGCGGTATTGGGTCGGCTGCCAGTCACGGCCATCGCGTCCTGTCATGGCCTGTTGGGTGCATGTTCACCACTTGAACCGCACGGAAGACCTCCGTGGTATACGGCGGCGAACGACTGGTATTCAGGGTAATTTGGGTCATATACTGTGGAGGGCAGCGCCACATCATGAAGACGCATTGCGCACTCATGCTGACGCTGCTGATGCTGAGCCTTCCCCTCGCCTCCGCTCAACCCTCAACCCCCCGGGATGACATTGAAATTTCTCGCGATGAGGTCGAGATCGTCCGGGATGATGAACTTGGATTCGTCAAATTGCGGTTCGGCGATGCCGAGATGTCCATCGATTATGACGATGGGACCATCTCGATGATGACCGTTCAGACCCGTTCTCTTGGCATCGCGGACCTCTATGACGAGGATCGCCGATTCGAACGACGGGTCAGCATCCCGGTCAAGCACATCATGTGGCAGCGCTTGGTCGGCACACTGGAGTATGTCGATACCAATGAGAACGGCTTGTTCGACATCGATGGCAACCACGGCACGCTCCAAGAATTGGAGGACACCGCCGGTGAACACGAGGCCATCCTGCGCGCGGTGGACTACGGTGATGTCGAGTGGACCCTGTCCGAATGGGTGGAGAGTCGGGCGGGCAACGATGTCGAGATCGATTTTGTCCTGTCCGCCTCCGACGTCGCGTATGTGGAGCAGAAGGATGCCACCGTTGAATCGATTTCCTACCTCTTCCACGTGACGACTGTTGAGCAGGTGATTCAGGTCGGCGCCGTGCCGCATTACCGGGTCGATTACCGCGGCGAGCCCACGGATCCCGAGATCGCTGGAAGCGAACTTCGCGCGCATTCAGATGTGACGGGTCGGGTGCTGAACTCGACATGGAAATACGATCAGCACATCGAGGGCTGGGATGTTTCCGAGCGCAACGACACCCGTCTGTTCACCGTCACAGAGATGGCGATGGGTGCCAAGATTCACCCCGCGGTTGGAGATTGGATGCGAGCTGAGTACGGTCATCTGGTGCGCCCGAAGGCCTTTGCTGATCACAGACCGCCGGCCCAGGAGATCGGGGATGTGATGCAGGATGATCATGACCTGGCGGGCAACCCGCTGCGCTGTGGTCTCGCCTATGTGGGAGATGCCGATGGCGATGGTCGTGCCACCACCGCTGAGGAGCGTCAACGCGTGCTCGACAAGATTCGCCATTACGAGGGGACCGCCTGCCGTCAGCGCGGCGAAGAGATCGCTGCGGGAGACTTGGAAAAGCCCGAGGCGATTCGAGCCGGGTCGATCCGATTCAACGATGGCGGGGCCAGCCTCGGTCAGATTCGCTGGGTCTCAAATGCCACCATCGATGATGTCGAGACCGAGGTGCTCTTCCAGGTCCACGGCGCCCGCCCGGTCATCCCGGCCGATGTCGAGGATAAGCAAGGCCTGTTCATCGGTGTGCGCATGCTCGGTGGCTACAATTACGTCGCGGGCAACGATTCCTACCACGACCCCGAGTTCGGTGCCGAGGTGATGACCTTCGACACGATGGGATTCGGAGAACCGATCGACGGCAAAAACCGCGCCCTTCCGATCCGCCTGACCGCCATTGCCGCGGTGTTGCTCATCGTCCTCGTCGCGATGGGCACGGTGAGCCGTCGACGTGCTGAAGCTCCCATGCCGGGCCCCTCATACGCCCCCACCGGTGGCTGGACATCGGCCGGCGCCGATTGGGAACGCTATCGGGAAGACTGAGCGCGGACTTCATCAACCCAATTCGCACTGTGACCAACATGGGTCGGATGCCGCGCATCACCAACCGCGAGCGGGTCCTGCTCGCTTTGGAGGAAGCGCGAGAGCATGCCGACCGCTATGAGATTCCTCGGCGATTCAGCCAATCGGGCCTCGCTGGACGCTTGGGCATGGCTCAATCGCATGTTTCTCGGGCCTTGACCGGACTGGACGAAGAGGATCTTCTGACCTCAGCCCGACGCCGGGTCAGTGGTGAACGGCGTCGTGTCATGACCTATGGCTTGACCGAGCGCGGCCAAGATATCGCGTCCGACCTCTACGACGAGGTGCTCGCCGTCGGCGTCCTCACCGAAGGCGAGGATGGGACGCTCGACCTGGTCGAGTGTGCCGACCTGTTTTCGCGATGGGAGCGCCGTGGTTGGAAACGGCCGGCCGACGCCCTCGCATTGTCCGACCTCCTGCGCGGCATCGAGCAGCATGATGGTCATCCACGAATGGATGCACCACCCGAAATCACGAGCATCGATGCCACAGCGGACCTGTCGAGTGAGACCATTGGCTTGCACCTTGAACTGGCCGATCTTCGCCGTTCCCAAGGCGATGACGCGGGCGCCATCGAGCATTTGTCCAGAGCCGCGGAATTGCATCGCAAACGAGGCTCCTTTCCCGGCGAAGCTCGATGCCTTCTCGCCGCGGCAACCCTCGGCGCACCGATCGAGGAGCCCGACCGATTGCGCGAGGCCGTTGAGGGCATCCGGGACGAACCCCTGCGCATCGAATCCCTGCTCATTCTCTTCGATTCAACCGCAGATCTGGATGTCCTCGCCCGCGCCTTCGAACTCGCACCTCCGCTGCCATTGATCGGACACATCGGCTTCAGGTTGGCATCCCTACAGGATGATTCTACGGCTGAGAAAACCTTGTCCGCCCTGCGGGCGGTCTTCGAGGATGCCGGGGATCTGCGAGGTATTCGCATGTGTGACCTGAAACTGGGTCGTCCCCACCATTGATATGCCGCAGGCGGTTCACATTGTTTGATGTCGGACGAAATCATCCTCTTCTCCTCGGAATCCGTGACCGGCGGCCATCCGGACAAGCTCTGCGACGCCATCTCAGACGCTGTCGTCGATGCATGCATCGCTCAAGATCCACAGGCCAGAGTCGCCTGCGAGACCTTGGTCAAAGGCACGGCGACGACGAGTACGATCATCCTCGCCGGTGAGATCACTGTGGCGGGGACTCCACCTGATTTTGAGGCGGTCGCGCGAGCGACCGCGGCATCGATCGGCTATACAGACGCTGCCTACGGCATGGATTCAGCCACCTGCGATGTCCAGGTCCACATCACCACCCAATCCCCCCACATCTCTCAAGGTGTGAGTCAGGGAGACATCACCCAAGGCGCCGGTGACCAAGGCCTGATGTTTGGTTTTGCCAACAGAGAATCGGAAGCCTATCCCGCTCTCAGTGGATCATTCATGCCGCTGTCCGCCCTGCTCTCCCAATCCTTGACACGACGCCTCACCGAGGTCCGTGAATCGGGTCTTCTGCCATGGGCCCGGCCGGATGGAAAGTCCCAGATCACCGTCGAGTACGGTGCGGATGGAAAGCCGAGCCGTCTGTGGGCAGTGGTCATCGCCCTGCAGCATGACGACATGATCGAGCGATTCGGCTCAGAGGCAGCTGAACACGATTTCATCGTCTCCGAGGTGCGAAAGCACGTCATCGATGCGGTGATCCCGGCTGAATTGGTCGATGAGAATACCGACATCATCGTCAATGGCACCGGACGATTCGTGCACGGTGGGCCCCATGCCGATGCCGGCATCACGGGTCGAAAAATCATCGTCGACACCTATGGCGGCATGGGTCGTCACGGCGGCGGCGCATTCAGCGGAAAGGACCCCTCGAAGGTCGATCGCAGCGCGGCATATTGCGCTCGTTGGGCGGCCAAGCATGTCGTCGCAGCCGGCCTTGCAGATCAGTGTGAGATTCAACTCGCCTATGCGATCGGTGTGGCCGAACCGGTCAGCATCCGGGTGACGACCGACGGCACGGCCGCAGACGGCCTGACCGAGGATGAGATCAGCCGTCGGGTTCGCAATACCTTCGACTTCCGGCCGCGCGCAATCATCCGCGACCTCGCCCTGCTCAATCCGATTTATTCTCCGACCGCTGCCGGTGGCCATTTCGGACGTGAATCGGTCGATGGCACGTTCACCTGGGAGGTCCTCGATGACAGCCTTCTTTCCGCCCTCCGGAATGGTTGATTCCACGACCGAACGCTGAGAACGCTTACGCGTTATCCCATCAAGGTCAAAGGGAGGTGAGGATTGGCCGTGTTCGATGACCACCGAGCGCCGTCGTTCCCTGACGCTGTGCCTCCTCTTGCTCTCAAGCGCCTTCCTCGCGGCTTTCGCCCCGACGGTTGCAGCTGACAGCAGGGTTTTGCTCGACCTGTCGGATGATCATCTGGTCCTGACCCAAGGCGACAGTGCCAACGTGACGCTGACCATCGACAATAACGACACATCGATCCGTGACTTCGACCTCTCGGTCGACGATTCCCTGACCGCTGCGGTATGGAACATTACCTTGGCCGACACGCAGATCTCCGGTGTGCTGCCGACCTTCACGACGACGACCACCGTCATCGTTCGGCTGGCGGAAACCGCCGTGCTCGCCGACGGCGGGACGGCCGACATCATCGTCACGCAGATCGGCACGAACGCGACATCGATGATCACCATCCACCTCGCCGTCTCACCCTCCTATCTGCCCCAAATTGACCACACCGTAATCGGCGATGGTGGCCTGCTGACCCTCGAGACCGGCGATGAGGTCAACTTGACCGTCCCCATCACCAATGCCGGATCTTCACTCGACCACATCGTCCTCGCCGTCGATGAGACCGCAGATCTCGCCGATTTCTGGGCGAATTACAACCCCGGAGGCGGAGGCAACGAAACCAACGACACAGGTGGCAACGGCACGGGCGGCAACGGCACGGGCGGCAACGGCACCAACAACACCAACGGCACGGGCAACACGACGATGGGTCCCACCGAATTGGCCCTGACTCTGAATTCGATCGACACGAACCTGACTGCGGCCTTGGCCAGTCTCAATCTCACCGCCAATCAATCCTACATCGTCGATTGGACCCTCGAGGAGAACGGCTCGGTCATTCCACATGACACCGGTTTGTACAATTGGACCTCGGATGGCACGAACCACAGTTGGAATCGGACGTGGAATCTGACGGCGGGAGAATGGTGCTTCAGCGCAACGATCACGGCCAATTTCAGCGGACTGTCCTCAGTCGCAACCTGCTCAAATGTCACGGCCGCTCAAGGCAACGGCACGGGCAATGGCACGAGCATGGGCAGGGCGGTCCCGTCCGGTTGGCAGGTGCTATGGGTTGACTCCACGCTGGAGAATATGAGCGCGGGTGAGAGTCGAAATGCCACCCTTCGAATCTCTGTGCCACTCGGCGAATCTCCGGGTGATTACGGTTTCCTGCTCTCGGCCGGCTCGGCGATGGGCAATTTCACCATCTCAGAGACGATCGTCGTGCGGGTCAATGGCACGCACAATCTGACCCTATCCGCCGATGATGGCGGGGAGAACTGGCTTGGAAATGCCTCGGGTACCGTTGATTTCACCGTCATGAACGTCGGCAGTTCCGAAGCCGAGTCCATCTATTCCCTCTCCACGGTCACGGGCGTTTGCAACGCGACGCTCGATGCGGCCGAAGCGGATGGAGACCGATTGGCTGCGGGCCTGTCAGAGATGGTAACCGTCGACATCGAAATCGATGCGGATGCAGGTGAAGGCGAGACCTGTTCCATTCCCCTCGCCGCTTGGGAAGAGATTGGCCAGGTCGGTTATGCCCACACGTACATCGTCACCATCGGTGCGGCGCACAACCTCGCTCTGGTATCCTCAGAGAATGTCTCCCTGACACCCGGCTCGAGTTCCAGTGGCACGGTAACGGTCCGCAACACGGGCACCGAATCGACCTCACTGAGACTCAGCGGCAGCGAAGCCAACCTCTCCCTGACGACCGATTCGGCCTGGGTGTCCGTCGCCTCGGGTGATACCACCAGCCTCGATTGGACGGTCTCTGTGGACGGCGATACCGATCTGGTTGGCCCCCAAACCATCTCTCTCACCATCGAGACCGAAGACGGTTCTTCCACCCTCAACCTGAGCGCGAATTTGATGGTTGAAGCATGGGCTGCCATCCGCCTGTCCGGGCCCCTCGGCAGTGCATTCGATGTCGGGGCCGATGTACCTGCAACGGTGACCTTCTCTTTGGAGAACAATGGCACAGGTGTGGCCAATACCAGCCTTGATTGGAGTGATGCACCCCTCGGATTCAGCATCTCGACAGGCGAGGGCGCGCTGATCGTCTCAGGTGCGACCGGCGAACTCAGTCTTGACGTATCCGTGGCGGATGGTGTCACATCCGGGAGTTACGATTTCTCTGTCCACGCCGTCAACCCCGAGGATGGTTCCACGTGGGATACCGTCGGGATCACGGCCCACGTCAGCCAGCGCGCCGAGGTCCGTCTGCTCGTCGCCAGCGATGCGAAACCGGTCTCGAATCGGGCCGACACGACCTATATCGCAACGGTGATCAACGATGGAAATGAACCGGATACATTCTCCCTGTCGATGACAGGCGCATCTGGATTTGATGTCGACATCGACCCCCAGCACCAGATGCTCAACGCCGGCCAAAGTGTCGATGTGACCGTGACCCTGCGTCGCACTGGCGCCATCGGCGATGTGACGATGACCCTCGGCGTCACCAGTCTATCCGATGGCGATGTCCAAGCCTCCGTCAACCTCACGGCCACCGTGCCCACCATCTCGGTGCAGGTGACGGTGGCGACGAATGTCGAGTCGATCGACGCGGGCGGCACGGTCGCCCTCACCCTCTTCCTCGAAAATCTCGGCCAAGCCGAGGACACCCTGCTCGTCACCGGACCTTCCGGATTCGGTTGTGACCACCCCGCCCAGATGACCCTGAATGCCGGCGCGGCGGCGAGCAGCCATGCCGTGACCTGTGTGGCGATGAACGAATTGGCTGCGGGCAGCCATTGGCTCAATTTCACGACCACATCGTTGACCGATTCGAGTGAGTCCGCTTCGGATGGATTCGAGGTCGACATCGCCCCGGCCCGTGGTCAGAATGGCGACCCACTCATCACGGTGGAGATCCTCGGTGAGGAATGGTCACTGGCGTGGAATGCATCGGCGACCTATACCGTGGTCGTGACAAATGCTGGAAATGAGCACATCTCGGGCTTCCTCCACCTCGCGGGCGAGGATGTCAAGCAGCTCTACCCGGTCTGGTCGATGGTCGATTCGGGATTGGAGGCCAGCGCCTTCTCGGTTGCACCGGGAGCCTCCTCCACCTATTCCCTGACCTTGACAGCGACGACCGAGCCGAATATCGGCACCATCCAGTTCCGCATCGACGCCAGCGGCACCTTGTCCGATGGTCAGGGCTTCGCAGTGCCGAGCCCGGTCGTCGAGATGACCGTGGAACACCAACCCGCCCCGGCGACCGAGGCGGAATTGTGGGAAGGCGGCCCGATGGTCAATGCGTCGAACCTCGCCATCGGCATGCTATCCGGCTGGTTATTCGCCGCCCTGCTCCTCTTCTTCATCCGTCGCAGCGTCAAACTTCGCTCTGCCGATTCGGTTCAGGATGCCTGGGACGAGGCGGCCGAAGAAGAGTCCAAGGACGATGATCTCGAACATGGAGAAATTCGCCCCGACGAGGATGGCACGGCCCGTTGCCACGATTGCAGCGCGCGCATTCGTCTGCCCACCGAGAAGGAGGCGCCGTTCCGATTCAAGTGTCCGACCTGTGCCAAGATGAACCGCGTGATGCCACCGCGTGACGACTGAATCAGCGCTTTTCGGCGATCAACAGGAAGGCGGTATGCCCCATCGGCGTATTGCCTGGACGCACGCCGCCACGGCTCGCTTTGGTCCACAATCTCTCGATCATTTCACCGGCCCAATCGACGGTCAATCCGACCTCTTCACAGGCCTCCCACGCTTTCTCCAATTGATTGGACACCGGGCAATAGCAAGCCAAACGACCCCCATTTCGAAGATTTGCAGCCATCTGAGGGATGACCGGCCAGATCTCAGGAAGGTCGAGGATGATCGCATCCAGATCCTCAGCGTCGACCTCGGCCACATCACCCTCGATCAAGGTCCAATCTGGGAATTGTGACAGGGCACCGCGGGCACGCTCCATGTTTTCGCGTCCGACCTCGGCGTGTTCAGGTCGATTTTCGACCGAGATGAGGGTGCCTTTCTCCCCCAAGACATTGGCCAGATGCAGTGCGAGTCCGGCCGAGCCATGGCCGGCTTCGAGCACCTTTTGACCGGCCCCGATACCCATCCACGCGATCAGGAATCCCGCATCTTTCGGACTGATGATTTGGGCGCGACGCTTCATGCCGCGCCGCAACTCGGGCAGGCCCGCAGCGATGCGGGTGAACACCTTCTGTCCAATTTGGACACGATCGCCATCGACGGTGCCTTCCAAGACCTTCATCGGGTCGAAACGACCGATGCCTCTGACCTTGATTGCTCCCGTTTCCAACGGCACGATGTAGGTGCGGCCGTCGGCTTCTCTCAATGCTGTGAATGCTGTCATCGTGTCACTTCCCGGGTCCGTGGAACTCGACCCTGCGCGCAGGGTGCCGACCTGTTGAGGCGGCTGAGTGGATGTTTGGCCGACCGTGGTGGGATGTATCAATCCAACGATGGATGCCATCGCCTCGCCCACGGGGGCTAAAGCCCCCTTGGGCGGTTGACTTCGGCTTCCCGCACATTCAAGAACGTGGCCGAGCCCGAGAGAAATGCAGGAGCGAGGGCGATGGTGAACGAGGAGGTTGCCGACGAGGATGCCGTGCTCGAGGATCTCTCGCCTGACGTCCCCGAGAAGTCCTCTTTCGGCATGGGCGCCGTCGCCGAGGGCGCGGACGACCCAATCATCGATACGCCGGTTGAAGAATGGCTCTCCGGCATCGCCTTCGAGTCGACGGCCGACGTGCCGATTCCCGACCGCTTGGTCGATCAGGTGATCGGCCAGGAAGACGCCGCAGTGGTCATCCGCAAGGCGGCTGAACAACGGCGCCACGTGATGATGATCGGCGATCCCGGCACCGGTAAGAGCATGCTCGCCAAAGCCATGACCGAACTCATGCCCAGCGAATCCCTTGAGGACACCCTGTGCTACCTCAATGACGACGATGAGAACGAACCCCGCATCCGCACCGTGCCAGCGGGCCGAGGTGACCGTCTGGTCAAGGACCTGCGCGGCCAGATGCGAGAACAGCGCGAGCGCACCAGCCGCACCCTGATGTTTGTCGCATTGCTGATCGGTGGTGTCCTGATTCTGGCCACCATCCAAACCGGTGAGATCATCACGCTGCTCTTCGGCATGTTCCTGCTCGCCTTCGGTTACATGTTTATCAAAAACCGATTGGTCTCTGGAGAGGATGCCCGAATTCCGAAACTCCTCGTCAAGCACAAGCGTGGCGACGCACCCCCCTTCATCGACGCGACCGGCACATTGGCAGGCAGCCTGCTCGGCGACGTGCGCCACGACCCCTTCCAATCCGGCGGCATGGAGACCCCGGCCCACGAGCGGGTCGAGGGTGGCGCCATCCACAAGGCGCACGGCGGTGTGCTTTTCATCGATGAAATCAATCTCCTTCGCCTCGAGGAACAACAGGCCCTCTTGACAGCGATGCAGGAGAAGGCCTTCGCGATCTCTGGCCGATCCGAGCGCAGCAGCGGCGCGCTGACCAAGACCGAAGCCGTGCCCTGTGACTTCATTCTCATAGCCGCGGGCAATCTCGACGCGGTCGGTCATATGCACCCGGCACTGCGCAGCCGCATCCGCGGCTATGGCTACGAGGTTTACGTCAATTCCACGATGCGCGACACGGCGCGAAACCGTCGCCGCCTGATTCGATTCATCGCACAAGAGGTGCGCAATGAGGAGAACAAGAAGACCGGCACGCCGATTCCCCAGTTCGACCGTTCCGCGGTCGGCGTCATTCTGCGCGAGGCACAACGCCGCGCCGGTCGTCGTGGCAAGCTCACCCTGCGACTGCGTGAACTCGGTGGACTCGTCCGAATCGCCGGCGATCTCGCCTGTGAAGAAGACGCCACCATCACCTCGGCGCACCACGTCCTCGGTGCGCGTCGCATCGCGCGACCGCTGGAACAACAAGTTGCAGACCGCATGATCGAACATCGTCAGGATTACTCCCTGCTCGTCAACTCGGGTGAGCGCGTGGGTCGGGTCAATGGCCTGGCAGTTCTCGGAGCCGACAGTGGCATGTCCGACTTCAGTGGCATCATGCTGCCCGTCGAAGCGCTCGTCACCCCTGCACAGTCCAAGACCGGTCAAGTATTCGCAACCGGTGGCCTATCCGACCTCGCCAAGGAGAGCGTCACCAACGTCAGTGCAGTCATCAAGAAACTCACTGGCAAGGATGTCGGTGATTTCGACATCCACATCCAATTCGTCGACACCCACGGCGTTGATGGGGACAGCGCCAGCATCACCATCGCCACCGCCATCATCTCCGCCTTCGAAGACATCCCCATCGACCAGAATCTGGCGATGACCGGTTCGCTCTCCGTGCGCGGCGAGGTCTTGCCCATCGGAGGGGTCACAGCCAAGATTGAGGCCGCGGCCAAGTCCGGCATCAATCGCGTCATCATCCCTCGCGCCAACATGAAGGACGTACTCATCGATGATGCCTACAAGGACATGATCGAGGTCATCCCGGTCGACACCCTCGACGAGGTCATGGAGAGCGCACTCGTCGCCAATGTCAACAAGTCCTCTCTGGTCGAGCGACTCGGTTCGGTGATCGACCGCCTGACACCGAACCCGAGCGGACAACCATCGGCCTGAGCAAAGGTCATCCCCTTTCGGCCATGGCCGAAGGCCATGAGTGACGAGAAGAAGACCCCCACTGGCATGGGGATTGTTTTCGTTTGCATTCTTGTAGATATGATTGGATTCGGCATCATCATCCCTTTCCTGACCTACATGGTCGATCATCTGGCTCCGTCTGGAGAACCCCTTGGCTTGTGGGTGGCTGGGTTGATGGCTGCCTACGCGGGCATGATGTTCCTGTTCAGTCCGTTCTGGGGTGCGCTTTCGGATCGGGTCGGACGCCGGCCCTTGCTGATGTTCGGTCTGCTCGGGAATTCATTTGCATTCCTCATCTTCGGAATTTCCAGTTCGCTGATGATGGCCCTCGGCGCACGGCTCCTGGCGGGTATCGTCAACGCGAACATGTCTGTCGCCCGAGCCTACATCGGTGACATTTCCGAACCCCATGAAATCGCACGCCGACAGGGTATTCTCGGGGTCGCTTTCGGAATCGGTTTCTCCCTCGGGCCAGCCTTGGGTGGCCTTCTCTCGTCACCAGCCGATTGGCAGTGGACCGATGTATTCGTCGGAACGGTGTTCGAAACCTACCCCTACCTACTGCCCTGTCTCGCATCGAGCGTCCTCTCATTCACAGGATTCCTGTTCGCCATCACGAAGTTGCCAGAAAGTCTTCCGAAAGAGAAGAGAGTGGGTGTTGAACAGCGGACTGCGCTGGGGACACTGAAACGGAATATGATGAACATCGGTCGGATGTTCAAGCACCCCGAACTCTCACCGGTACTTCTCTCGATGCTATTCTTCTGGATCGGATTCACCATCATGCACGTTGTTTTCATCCTCTTTACGATGAGAGCAGTGGTCGACGGCGGATTTGGATTCGATGAACAGGACAATGGTTGGGTATTCGCATTCATCGGCTTATCTGGCATCATCACCCAAGGCTTCTTGATCGGTGTATTGACTGACCGTTTCGGTTCATCTCGCCTGATGGCAATCGGTTTCCTCATCTGTGGATTGGGTTTGACCTCCATTCCGTATGTGCCTACTTCCCACCCAATGCTGGGCATGTTCTTGGTCAGCGGGCTCATCGCGTTCGGCAATGGCTTGGTGACACCGAGTAATATGGCGATTCTAACCCACATTTCGGGGCCTGAAGAGCGAGGCGCTGTGATGGGTGTGAGTGAGAGTCTCCGCGCCTTATCCTCGTTCACAGGCACGCTGTTGGGTGGCTTGGTTTGGGACCTGACGGTCAACCGGACCGACATGTGGGATTTCCACACCGCGTTCATGATTTGTGGCGTCACCTCGGTGATTGCGTGGGCCAGTTTCAGGTTCAGCAAGGCCTGGCGGTCGGAGGAATCCTACATTGATCGGGCGGTGGTTGGGTGATTGAACCAATGCTCGTCTGTCATGGCGGGGCTGGCCATGGTGCCAAGGACCAACCCGGGGTCGATGCGGCTGCGGATGCGGGTTGGGAGATTCTCTCAGGGGGAGGTTCAGCGCTCGATGCTGTTCTCGCTGCGGTTGCGGTGATGGAAGACGACCCCGCACTGAACGCCGGAACGGGCGGGCGAATGCGTTCGGATGGCAGCGTTCAATTGGATGCGGCGGTCGCGACCAGCGATGGTCGCCTCGGCATCGTCATGGCCCTGGAGGATACACCGAACCCGATTCACGTCGCCGCTGCGCTCCTCGACGAGCCGATACACATTCTCGCCGGCGATGGCGCCCGAACCTGGGCGGATGCGCAAGGATTCTCGCGGGCGACAGTGGTCGGCAGTGCCCGACCGGCCGATACCGACACGGTTGGCTGTGTGGCCATCGATGCGTCCGGCGCGATGGCGGTCGCCAGTAGCACCGGCGGTTGTACCGGCCGCCCCCGCGGCCGGGTCGGAGATACACCCTTGTGGGGCCCGGGCTTCTGGGTTGACGAACACTGTGTCCTCGCTGCGACCGGCATCGGTGAGGCGATCACTCTGGAGATGCTATGCTACCGCGTCTCTGGCTACGCAGGTACACTTGAGGAGAAGATGGCCAAAGGTCTGGCCCTATTCGACGAGGACATCGAGGTCGGTCTGATTGGCCTTTCAGTCACCGGGGAAGGATTGGGTCTTGCGAACACGACCATGCCGTGTGCGATCAGGCGTGCAGATCGTTGAGCATCTGCTCGAGCGCGGTGTTGATCTGTAGAATCAGGGTGCCGAACTCCATTGGAATGTTGGGGTCCTCGTAGAGTTCCTCCAACTTGGCCTGCGTGATGGCGATTCGAATATCCATCTGCTTGCCTTTGTTGAGCAACCACTTTTCGACGGCATCCTTGGCACCCTTGCGGATGTTTCTGGGTACTTTCGGGTCATCCAATTGCGTGATCACAGTGGCGATTTGCTGCATGCGATTCTCGAGATCCGTGGTCATGAAATGTCACCTCGAACATGCGTTCTGAGCGTTGGGGGGCCGGGGCTGCTTTAAGGCGCTTTCCGGTGCAGCAACTGAGCCACATGCTGGAAAACCTCTCTCCGCAGGATCTCATCGGGTGGACCCGACTCGCCGTTCTCATCCTCTGTTTCGGTGGTGCAGCTTGGTTGGACCACAAGACCCGCCGGGTCTCCAACGGCTGGTGGTTCGGTTGGGCAAAGCCCACGATTTTCTTGTTTTGTCTTGAATTGCTGGTGCTCGAAGCGGATTGGATGGTCTGGTTGACCGCCTCCGCGATGCTCGCTTTCGCCTCGACCGCCTTGATCGGACGCCCCTCTCTCGGCGATGTGCTGGCCGGGTCCAAACTCGACATCATCGTCAGTGGATGGTATCTTGTCGGCGCGGTCGGACTGGGCATGGGCGCGATGGCGCACGGACCCGTTCTTCTCGACATGTTCAACCCAGACAAGGCCTGGATGGTCGCGCCCGAGGCGGAACGGATGGCCATGCTATGGGGCCAGATGCTGCTCGTTGGTCTGGCGTTGCTATTCTTCGAGATGGCCTGGCGATTCCGCATGCTGCACGGAGGTGCCGATGCCAAGGCGATGATGCTCGCTGCACTGCTCATTCCATCCTGGAGTGGCGCACCTTGGCCGCTGTGCGCGACGGCACAGGGCAATCTGATCCCGCCGGCCATCGCTCTGATGATTTGGGCGGGACTGGCCTTCCTCGTTCTGCCGCTAATCATGCTCGTTCGCAATGCCAAGGCTGGGGATTTGATGCCGATATCGATGTCTTGGCACGCATCGCGCATGGCACTCGACCAGATTCCAGACAACCATGTTTGGCTGCTCGAGGAGGTCGTCGACAAACCGGATGGCAGCCGAGGCGTTACGCGAAGGATGCGACCTGTGCGCGGAAGTCGAGCAGAAACCGATGTCGAAGCCGTGCTCTTTGAACTCTCTGAAGAGGGATTGGAGCGCGCTTGGGTGACGGCGAAGCACCCCTTCCTGCTCTTTGTTTTCCCGGCGATTATCCCCTTGGTGATTCTCGGCGACCCCATCACTTGGGGCCTTGAGTTACTCGGGCTGATTTGAACTCAGGCGATTCTCTCGACCGTCTCGGGCGTGATTGCCTCATCCTTGGTCACTCGGAATGAGATGGCCTTGAGATTCTCCGGGCCATTTCGGAACTTTCGGATGACCATTCGGGTCTCGAAGTCCGTGCCCATCATGCCAACCTCGAATTCCATCACGATGTCACAGATCGCATACAATTCGCGCTCGACGGATTTGTCGACCATGTCACTGGATATGTTCAGGAGCAGAATGCCTCGGTGTAACTGGGTGTGGGCCTGCATCATGCGGAGCATCGAGATCACCCGCGCGGGGTCATTTCGTGCGAAGAAGAAGTCGAGATTGTCGACCACCGCGCGGAAGTAAGTCGGCAACGAGGTCACCTGGCTGGTCAGGTCGGTCAGATAATCGTGCACCTCTGTCTCGACGAAGCGGGTCTGCGCAAGGCGTTGGATGTCCTCCATCGAGAATCCTTCAAGCCGATAGCGGCTGGCCCGGAGGTCGCGCTCGAGGACGTTTCGGTTGTATTCCTCGCCCAGCGTTCGAACCATGATGTCTGTCGGCCAGTCATAGCGCTTGTACAGCGCGAGAATTTCGGATTGGCTCTCCACGGTCGACACCAGCAAGGTGTTTTCCGGGTCTTCGGCCACTGAGGAGAACTGCTTCCCGAACAGGTCCATGCCCGCACCTTGGTTGCCGATGGCGAGGAGGGTGAATCCGCGCGGGATGCTGCCCTCATTGTGTGGGCTTCCGGTGAGGATGGAGTCGAATTTCGCAGAGCCGATGCTCCCCATGTCGCCGTAGAACTCCTCATCATCGGATTCGAATCTCACAGTTGTGACCATGTTTCATTCCTCCATCAGTTGATGACGACCTGCCCGCGATCGATCAGATCGGTGCAATAGAGATCCAGATTCGCCAGCACACCGGGAGGCGTCTGGTCGGGCACGTTGACGATCGCGGTGAGCACCTCTCGTGCGCGGAATGTGTTGATGAAGGTGTGGAGGTACTCGGCCAGCATGCGACCCTCATTGTAGATCGAGAGTGCATTCACCGAATCGAGGAGTACGAATGACCCGGTGTCGGTGTGCTCACCGAGGTGGTAGAGGGTCTGCAACATGATCGATTCGAGCATGATGGGGCTGTCGACGAATCGGACGTTTTCGTAGGGGGTTTCCGTGCCACCAATGAAACCTGCCGAAACCGTGTCGATGAAGGTGATTCCAGTGGTGTCGATGCCGATCTCGTCGAGGGTCTGGATGATCTCGACCGCGCGGCGTGAGGCACAGATGTAGACGCCTTTCATCTCGAAGCCTTGAATCAAGGGTTGTAGAATACTCGCGATGATGAGGAAAGAATTGCTCGTGCCAACCCGCACCTGGATGGCGGAGGACGGGTTGACCTCTTCGGCCAATTGTGCAGCGATGCCGCCATCGAGCTCAATCATTCGCGGCACCCCACTTCAGCATCGGAGTCATCATGACGCCTTTCCGGGTGAGCTCCATCGCATACTTCGCGCGCGAGTGTTGGGTACCGCGCATCTTGACGACCTGGATGAACCGGAGCAGGTGACCCATGCGCTCGACATCGCCGAGCACGAGGATCCCATCGAGAATCGCCTCCTCCACACCGAAGGAGGACCAGTAGGCCTTGGCACCGGAAGAGGTGATCTCAGAGACGAGCAATGCCGTGCAGCCCAATGTTGAGAGCGCCTTTCCGAGTTTGAAGAGGAAATCGCGAATCAGCTGCTCGCTGGGAATCTTGTAGCAGAGCGTTGTCACCGAATCGATCACGAGTCGGGTGACTCCGATCGTGTTTACGATGTCGGTAATCGACTTGACCATGGCGTCAATATCCGTGAGGTCGAAGGTGGATTTCGTCATGCCGAGCCAAGAGAAGAGCACGTCCATGTCGAAGACATTGATCAGGCCTTGATCGACCAGTCGCATGTCGAAGAAGTCGAATTGCCGAACGTTTTCCAACAATTTCACCGAAGGTTCTGTGGCTGAGAAATGGGCACATGCTTCCCCCGCGCGCGCGCCGTTTACGAGGAATTCCATGCACATCGTCGTCTTGCCCGACCCGCACGTTCCCGCCACCAACACGGTCGACCCATAGGGGATGCCACCGCGGAGAATTTCATCCAGCCCGCGGATGCCCGTGACACAGCGGTCACGCTCGTACTGTGGGTTCGGCATCATGGTGAACGCACCTCGGATTCGGCAGCCCTTAGATAAGCCGATTGACGGAACCGTGCTGAAATGGTTTGCCTCACCATCCGGGCGTCCCACCCACCATCGATGTCCAATTGGTGACGCTGCTCGGACTGCCGCCTCCATCGTAGGTCAGGGATTGGTTCGAAGCGATCGTCCAGGAACTGTCCCATGTGATGATCATCACCTCTTCTGTGTAGGCGGTTCCTGCCTCTGTCCAACCGAGCGTGAGGGTATCTCCGCCAGACGACAGGGCATCGATGCCACCGACGCCGAGCACGCCCGAGGAGAGCAGGGTGATCGTCGGCACGCCAAATGGATTGTATTGGGTTTCACCATCGCCCGTACAGATGAGCAATCCGCCGCCGGCCAAGGCGCCGCCGCCGCCGAGAGGCGCGGAGGCTTCGGGAATTGCGAGGCTCCAACCGGAGAGGTTGACGGCAAATCCATCCGGGTTGTACAATTCGATCCACTCGGGAGGCCCGTTCAGCGGGTCGACCATGAATTCGGAGATGTGGAGGGAAGAGGGCATCCGTCCCGCATCGTGGACCTCGAGTGTGACGCGCACCTGTTCGAGGTCCACATGCATCAAACGACTGGCGGTCGAGCCGCGGGTGGCCGAGGCGCGTGGGGTACCATCTGCGAACAATTCAAGTCCGATGCGACTGGCATTGGAACTGTCGACAACGGTGATGGTCAGGTTGATGGCCAAACCTTCCTGAATGCCCAAGCCATGAATCAGCCGATCTTCGGTCACATTTGCGAGAGCGGCGATACGATTCACATCGAGATGGCCGCGACCGTCGCCGAGCCCGGGCAGATGATCCGCTTTGAGCAGGGTCGTGGCGTTCATCAGATGCCAATCTGAGGTAGAGTTCGCAATGTCTCTCACGCCGTTCACATGCGGGACGACATGACCGGGTGAATCGGTCAATCGCTCCAGCCCATCGATCGCCATCTGATCGTAACGGTCCGCATCGGGGACATTGCTGCCGAGTTTCAATTGACTGAGGGCGAGGAAGGCGGAGACGATGACCAGAAAGAGCACGAATGCCGAGAGGAATTCCACGACGGCGGTCATGGCCTGTTCATCCGATTCTCTGCGCGCGCAGGATTCGACCTCTCGACCGCTCGCCATCGCTCCGCCATGGTGCCGCCGACCATCAATCCTGTGGCCGAGTCCACCCCCTTTCGAACCCTTCTCGGGCCGCATCGGTTCGCCGAGGGGTATTTACGGACTGTTTGAACTCGTGAAGGTGATGGCTTCCTCTCAGCGCGCCCTACGGGCGCGTTCAGGTCAGCGGGCGAGCGCCCTCGTTCTCCTCCTCATTTTGAGTTCTTTGATGGCCTTCGTGACGCCGGTATCGGCCTCCCCCGCAACCGATGATCTGTCCATCGATGCAGGCATCAAACCCATCGTGAATGCCCACTACGACTTCAACGAACTCGTCTTTCCCGAGGTGCTGATTTCGAATGAGTTGACCTCAAATTCGGACAGTCGCCAAATCATGGCGGCGATCTGCCCCGGGGATCACACGGCGACGATGACCTGCCCCACCGGGAGTGGCACGACAGATTCGTTGAGCCAGGTCCCCAACCTCGGTCCCAAGGAATCGGTGACGATCACGTTCAACACCCTCTTCTTCTTCCCCAGTTCACCGGGCGTTCACACCGTCGTCTTCTGGTTCCCCGCCACGGATATTGACGATACCGATGACCGGGTGGCTTACACCTTCGATTATGACCAGCCGCTCCGCGATTTGATTGTCAACGGACATGATGTCGATACCTCAGTGATTTACAACAGCGGCGTGCCGATTCCCGCCAATCTCGACTTGAGAGCCCGTTCATGGCTGGACGGCCTGAACTTCACGACGGGATGGACCATGCATCTGATCGAACCACTGGTGGCCGAAGCCGAGGATTGTGTGGATTGGCAGAAAAATTTCACCGGAGTCGGCGACGCGTTCGGCAATGAGATTATTCTACACGATGTCACCCACGACGATGTATCGGAAACCATACACTACGCCCCCTACGACATGCGGATGAATTTGAGCAATGACTCGATGTGGATCCACGCCGATATCGATGTGCTCGGTAGCGAATACGGCCAGCCGCATTCCGTTGAGATTGTCGCCATCAACAACGGGACGGAATTATTCACCACTTGGTTCAATTTCACTGGTGATGGTACGCCCCGGAATCAGCGCGTTTCCCAGTCCATCGCAGGCATCGACAATGGCACCACCTGTTTCTCTGCCCGGATGACTGTGCCAGACATTCAGGTTGCGAGCGATTCCATGGATGTCGGTGGAATCAGTGGTTCATTCAACTCCCAACCTCTCGCCTTGCCCAATATCACAGCCCCTTACGCGGGTGAATTTGAGGTTCGAGCAAGCATCTCTAACACCTTCATCGACCCGAACCCTCACAATGATCAAGTCTCCTTTGACATCATCGTCGATGACACGGTCAACGCTTGGATTCGCGAAGTCGTCCCGGCCCGTGGCACGACCACCTACGTCGATGTGAATGGCAATACCGTGGTGCGGTTCCCCTACGGTGATGATTCGATACGAATCGTCTCGGGCAACATCGGGTGGAAACCGGTCCAAGCACTGGTGGAAGTGAACATACTCGAATTCCATTCTCGAGATCTCGCCGCGGGACCCTACACGTGCAACATCTCGCTGCTGCCGGGTGAGGAGATTCGGTGTGATTTCGACTTCGCCAGCACCGGCCTGTACATTCTCAATGCATCGATCGTGATGACGGACGGTGGCATCGATGTGGACACGAGCGACAACTGGTATGAGGTCGGTATCACGGTCGACTTCGGCCTGATCAATCCAGTCATCGCCAATCCGGGACCCAACGCCATCTATGAGACCGGCGACACGATTCTCGCTGTGGCGGGAGTGAACCCCCTCGCGCCGATGCCCTTGAATTTCACTTGGAAATTGAACTATGTCGAGGTGCTCGGTTATGGGCAGACTGCGAACATCACCATGCCGATGGGCGAATGGCTGCTGACCGTCTATGTGACCGATGAGGCGGACAACCTCGAGATTGCCGCCCAATCGGTTCGCATCCTCAATCGTGTCGAGTTCGCAGCCGCACCCCACATCATGAGCGGTGTCGCCGTCTCGACCGCGCCGATGGAATTGACCTTCGACACGCCCGAGCTTCCACCGACGGGCATCCTCTATCCGACGGCATTCAACAAAGGCAAGGACCCACTCGTGATGTTCAACGCGTCGATGCGATCCACTCTTGGCGTCCCGATCGAGGTCGACGTCTTCGAAGCCTGGCTCGATCTCGCGGCTTTCCTTCCGCCCGCGATCAATGCCTCGACAGTCGAAATTCTCCGCATGCCGACCTGGGGCGGTTTGATTCTGGAAGAGTTTGATTTGGATGGGTATTCTGAAATCTACGAGAATGGGACCCTATACTTCCGCGTCGAAGGTGATGCAGGTGGCGCTTTCATGCTGATCGGGGCACTGGACCCGGTCGTTGTCAACCCTGGGTCGCTGGATATCGTTCTGCAGAAGGACGGCCAGGTCAAGGTGGTGTGGGACAACGAGGGAGACACCGAAAATCCCTACTTCGGTGGATGGCGCCTGTATCGCAAGACGACGCTGACGTTCTCCTATCCCTTCAACTCGCAATCACAGTTCAATTCCGCCACCCTCGGCTATCACGTGCTGGACCTGGCGCCCGGAACTGAAGAATGGCAGGATCCGAATTTCTACGAGGACGGCACCTGTCTATCCTTCCTCGTCATGTCCCATTCGCGCGGCGGCGTGGCCGACTGGCATTACGGAAACGTCACCCGTGGCACTTGGAATGAAATCACTCAACGGATGGACGTCCCTGAGATCTGCGTCGATGATCTCTCCCCATCGACCGAGGTCATTGGCATGCGTGGCAAGGTGATCTTCGACAACGCCACAAAGAAACACAGCACCAACATCTCTTGGACCTGGCCACCCGTCGGTGATGAAGGACCCTTGACATGGTCTCTTTACCGGGCCCAATCGACGGTATCAACGGTCGAATTCATGGAACCGCTCGTCTCTGGCTTGGTGGCGGTCCCCGGTGAGAAGGCTTGGTACGGTGAGACCGAGAGCGCATTGCGAGAATCGGTTCACCTCGAGCAATTCTACTATTACGTCTTGATTCCGTTCGACGCCGTCGAAAATAGCGATTTCCTGGTCCGTTCGAACAATGCCGTTGGGTTGACGCTGGATGACCAGTTCTGGGATTACCATCTCCCCCCACCTCCACCGCCGGAACCGGCGCCTCCAGAAGTGCCGTTTTACGGGCCTTCACCTTGGTATGGGCGCCTGCTCGATGACATGGAGAAGGGTGGATTCCAGCAGGCGGGACTTGCCGCGGCTGGCGTCGTCCTCATGAATCTCTTCCTGATTCCGCCGATGATCAACAAACTGCGCGCCAAGAAGCGGAAGGTTCGACGAATGAAGGCACGGCAGGCACATCAGCAAGGCATGCTCGATGCGGATGAATTCGCGGACGACTTCGATGAATTCTTCGACTGACAGGTCGGATTCATCGCGGGGAAAAGGCAACCGCTCGGCTTAAGGCACGGGCTTCGGTGGCGCGGCTGCACAGCGACGATCGCATAGCCTGGCCATTGCGCTGGATTGCTAATCCAGTGGGTTCACCCACGGGAGTTCAAATCTCCCTCGTCGCGCCAAAAATCACCAAAAGTCAGCGACAGGGAGTTTGAACTGCGGTCACGCCGAACACCAAAAAGCATCACAGCCGCGTGGCCGCGAAGTTCAAATCTCGGCGCTCGCCCAAAATAAGCACCAATAAGCGGTGCGAGCGGCTAACCGACTGTGTTCGCTTGGTACGTTCGCGCTTCCTTCGGGCTTCGCCCTCAGTCCAGCGCTCAGATATCCCTCGTCGCGCCCACCGCGCCGCCACCGCGGCACAACCACAATCTCACTCCTCTTCATCACCGATCGCATCGGTCGGACCATCGTCCTCACCAATCAGTTCCGCAGGCAGTCGGGCAGAGGAGATGATCTCGTCAGCAAAGCCACCGTTGACCTTGTCTCGGACCTCCATCACCCAGGTGCCCTTGGCGACCCGTCCGGACTCGGCTGTCTGGTGAGCCGCGAAGCGAATCAGCATGCCCGAGCCGGCGAGCAGGAAGATCTGGTCATCGACATCCGGAATCTGATGGATGCGCACAATCTCATCGCCCGGCCACAGCTTTTCCAGCGCGGTGATGTTCTTGAGTTCGTTCTCTGGGAACTTGGCATTGTGCCATTCGACCTTGGCCTTGTTCGTCATGGCCGTCCAACGCTTGGGGTCATGGCCCGTGGGGAATCCTTCGCCGCGCAGTCCCATCGAATTGACACCCTGCGTGCCACGGTTCAGAGACTCGGCAAAGCCATCCCGAACGGTGGTCACCTTGCCGTCCTCAGTGATGGGCTGACCCTCCGCATCGAGTTTGGGAATCATATGCCCAGTGCCGAGGCGGGTCCGCTTGGCCATGCCAAATTTCGAGATGGTCAGCACGGCGGTGTCCTCCTCATCGGAGACGATCATGCCGACCAGATGTCCGAGGGATTCGGTTTCGCCGGATTCAGGGCTCTTGCGGTGCAGCTTGATGCCGATCTTGGGCTGCGTATTGCGTCCCATGGCACGAAGAATCGGGCTGAGTTTCCCATCGCGTTCCTTCAGCATCGAGGGCTGGAATCGGCAGGCTCGGCCGAGGTTCGAGATGAGCACGACATGGGCATCTTCACTGCCGTGTCGCACGCCGACAAGTCGGTCCCCTTCGGGGAGAATCAGGGCGCGCTTCCCGGTCTTGTTGATGGATTTATCACCGACAAATTGTGAGAGGGGTGTCTTCTTCACTCGGCCATTTCGGGTGGCGAAGTAGATGTAATGCTCCGCCGCATTCGCTTCCATCTCATTGGTGATGGGCAGAATTGAGACGATGACCTCGTCATCTTGGATGCGCGTGAGCACGTTGCGGATGTGACTGCCTTTGGCCTGACGGCTTGACTGGGGTGTCTCCCAAGCCTTGATGCCGTAGACCCGACCGTCCATTCGCCCCTCCTGTTTGTGCCCCTCGGCGAAGGGCTTGTTGGTGAAGATGAGAATGCGGTCCTTGCTGAAGCAGGAGACGATCAACTTCGCTGCATCCTCGGTCTTGGTCGTGACGCCTTTGACACCGCGGCCGCCGCGATTTTGTACGCGGAATACCTCGGCCGGCAGGTGTCGGATGTAGTCATCCTCAGACAGTGAGATGACGAGGGCACGCTCCTCGATGAGGTCCTCTCGGTCCATTGAGAGTGGCATCGGGTCGATACTGGTGCGTCGGTCATCGCCGTGCTTGTGGACGATTTCATCGAGTTCTGCGAGCAGAATCTCGAGTTGGCGACGCCGGCTGCCAAGAATCGAGTTGTACTCATTGATCGATGCCTGCAAGTCATTGAATTCATCTTCGACCTTCTTGGTGTCCATCTTCGAGAGTTGGTAGAGACGACGCTCAGCGATCGCTTTCGCTTGTGGCTCGGTGAAGGCGAATTTCGGAATCTTGCCGAATTGGATATCACCGCGGAGAATCTGTTCGAAATTCTCCCGGCTTTCCGCGCCCTTGCCAGCGGTCACAATCTCATCGATGCGCGCTTGGGCGAGGACCAATCCTTCGAGCACATGGGCGCGGGCCTCGGCCTTGGCCAGTTCGAAGAGGGTGCGGCGTCGGATGACCTGCTCACGGTGTCGCACGTAGGTGTGGAGAATCACGGGGAGAGTCAGGAGCACAGGTTCTCGGTTGAGGATTCCCATCATGTTGGCGGAGTAGGATTCCTGCAGTCGACTCGATTTGAATAGCTGGTTGAGCACCGCATGAGGGTCAGCGTTCTGCTTGACTTCAATGACCACGCGAATGCCCTCTTTGCTGGATTCATCCCGAATGTCTCGGATGCCTTTGATCGTCTCCTTGCTGACCATGTCCGCGATGCCCTCGAGCATCCCGGCTTTCTTCACCTGGTAGGGGATTTCATGGACGATGATGCGCTTTCCATCGTCATCATCGAGCACATCACAATCGGCACGGATGTGGAATTTCCCGTGGCCGGTCTCGTACATGTCACGGATGCCATCGATGCCATAAATCATCGCGCCGGTGGGGAAATCTGGTCCCTTGAGATGGACCATGTACTCGCTCACATCGATCGTCGGTGGGGTCTCGGGGTCGCCATTTTCCTCACCCTCTTCGAGAATTCTGTCGATGTGGAGGTGGACAGCTGCGGCCACCTCAGGCAAGTTGTGTGGGGGAATTTTTGTCGCCATGCCGACAGCGATTCCATCGCTGCCATTGAGCAGTAGATTCGGTAGGCGCGCGGGCAATACCTCCGGCTCCTGCTCGGAATCATCGAAATTGGGCTGAAAGTCGACGGTTCCTTTCTTGATGTCCTCGAGCATATGCCCTGCCAATCGGTCCAGCCTGCTCTCGGTGTATCGCATCGCTGCGGGCGGGTCACCATCGATGCTGCCGAAGTTGCCCTGGCCGTCGATCAACGGGTAGCGCAGGCTGAATTCCTGTGCCATCCTGACCATCGTGTCATAGATCGACTGGTCGCCGTGAGGGTGGTATTTCCCCATCACCTCGCCGACCGAGCGGGCCGACTTCGAGTAGGAGCGGTCAGCGGTATGGCCCGCTTCGTGCATGCCGAAGAGGACGCGGCGGTGTACCGGCTTCAGTCCGTCACGAACATCGGGCAAGGCGCGACCGACGATCACGGACATTGCGTAGTTGATGTAGGACGTGCGCATCTCATCATCGAGGGTGTGGCGGACCTGATTGTCCGTCGGGTTGGGGCTGAGGTTCTCTTCTTCACTCATTGAATCCCCTCACACGTCCAGGTTGGTCACTTCTGCAGCGTAGCGCTCGATGAAAGCGCGTCGGTCAGCTACGTCATCCCCCATTAGGGTGACAAAGAGGTCCGATGTTTCGCCATCGTCACTGAAATCGTTCGCCGTCACCTTGAGTAGGGTTCGGTTGGCCGGGTCCATCGTCGTCGTCCACAATTGGTCCGGGTTCATCTCACCCAGACCCTTGTAGCGCTGGATGCCAATCTTGGCATCGGGATTGTCGGCGCGGAATTCTGCGATCAGGGCATCGCGTTCCCTTTCGGTATAGGCATACTTCGAGGTTCGACCACGGGTGACCATGTACAGTGGAGGTTGGGCGATGAAGACGTTGCCCGCCTCGATCGCGGGGCGCATGAAGCGCCACAAGAATGTCAGAATCAAGGTGCGAATGTGGGCGCCATCGACATCGGCGTCCGTCATGATGATGATCTTGCCATAACGCAGCTTCTCGACGTTGAAGTAGGTGTCCGAATCGGGCATCTCCTCCTCTCCTTCAGCCCGTTCAGGCGGATTGCCCACGCCGGCGCCAAAGGCTTTGATCATCGTCTGAATCTCATTGTTCTGGTATACCTTGGCCTGGTTTCGCAGCTGTCTCTCAACATTGAGGATCTTGCCTCGCAGCGGTAGAATGGCCTGAGTGCGCCGGTCGCGCCCTGTCTTGGCAGAACCACCCGCAGAATCACCCTCGACCACGTAGATCTCGCATTCCTCGGGCTTGCGGCTCTGGCAATCGGCCAATTTCCCAGGGAGACCGCCACCTTCGAGCACACCCTTGCGTCGGGTCAGATCACGGGCCTTGCGGGCCGCTTCACGGGCCTTGCTCGCGAGCACAGCCTTGTCGATGACGATCCTGGCAACGGAGGGATTCTCCTCGAAATGCTCGGCGAGTTTCTCGTTGACAACGCTCTCGACGATGCCTTGAACCTCGTTGGAGACGAGTCGATCCTTGGTTTGACTCGAGAAGGAGGGGTCGGGGTGTTTGACGCTGATCACCGCGGCGATGCCTTCACGCACATCGTCGCCGGAGAGTTTGTCGACTTTCTTCAGCAGATTTCGGTTCTTCGCATAGCGGTTGAGTGTGCCTGTCAGCGCACTTCTCAGGCCGGAAAGGTGGGTGCCACCGTCCCGGTTTCTGATGATGTTGGTGTAGCAGTGAATCGATTCATTGTAGGCGTCGGACCATTGCATGGCCAGCTCGACGTGAATCTCACCCGCTTCGATCTCGCGCATCCCACGGATGTGCACCACGTCATTGTGGAGGGGGCGGCGGCGTTCGTTCAGTTGTTTGACGAATTCAGAGATGCCGCCGTCGTATTGGTGCTCGATTGTCGCAGGGGGATCTTCGCGTTCGTCGGTCAGCGTGATCTTGAGGCCCGCATTGAGGAAAGCCGTCTCCCGGAGTCGGGTGCTGAGCGTGGTAAAATCGAATTCAGTGACCGTCGTGAAGATCTCCATGTCCGGTTTGAATGAAATCGTCGTTCCGGTGCCGACGGCATCAGCGACTGCCTCGATCGGACCGGTGGGCACGCCGCGAACATAGGTCTGCTCGTGCAACTTCCCATCGCGTCGGATGCTCATCTTGAGCCATTCCGAGACGGCGTTCACCGCCGAGACGCCGACACCGTGCAGTCCTCCCGAGACCTTGTAGGATGAATTGTCGAATTTCCCACCGGCGTGCAACTTGGTCATGATGACCTCGGCGGCGCTGATGTCGAATTCGGAATGGATGCCGACGGGGATACCGCGACCGTGGTCGACGATGGTCACGGAATTGTCCTTGTGGACGGCGACATCGATCGTATCGCAATGACCGGCGAGATGTTCGTCGACCGCATTGTCGACGACCTCCCAGATGCAATGGTGAAGGGCAGACCCATCGTGGGGGTCACCAAGGTACATTCCAGGTCGTTTTCGCACTGCTTCAAGGCCCTCGAGGACCTGAATGCTGTCTGCACTGTAGTCGGCGTCGGTCACAAGATTCACTTCCAATTCCGGCTTTGTCTTGAGGACCCCTTAGGGGTCCTCAACGAACTGTTCTTGGGTGGTCCGTGGGGGTTCTTGAATGATTCGACTGGAGTCCCTCTGAAACCGCTGAAAGTGGACCCCTCGAACCCCGCTGAAACCACCTGAAAATGGCATTTCTGGGGGTTGAATCTGGACCTGAAAGTGATGCCCCCTCGCGTACGGGTGGGGAATGTATCTCGCGCACCCGCGCCCATGTGCGCTCGCAATACGATTAAACAGGGAGTGCCGGTCGCCGCGCTCGATGAGTTCGACACTGATCTGCGTCACCCTGCGCGGCCATTCGATCGAGAACATGATCCGAGACGCGAGCCGGGCCACCGCCGCAGGTGCCGACCTGGTCGAAGTGCGCTTCGACAATCTCTATGTCAACCGCATCGAAGTCGATTCGATCATCACTCAGGATTCCAAGGGTGAGGATGTCGTCGACCGCCAACCGCCGATCATGGATCCCCGACCAATCGAAGAGATTGATGTCGCCGCTTCGATCGAGGCGCTGAAGGATGGCATCCAGATCCCCGTCATCTTCACCTGCCGCGCCACTGGCGAAGGCGGTCAATTCCATGGAGATGAGGCCAGCCGAGCCACGGTTCTCGCCGCCGCAATCGAGAGCGGTGTCAGCTGGGTCGACATCGAGGTCTCGATGGAGGAAGGGCTTCGCAGTGGGCTGTTGAAGGCCGCAGGAGAAGCGACGAAAATCATCGCATCCGCACACCTTCAAGCCGTCCATTCGACCGAAGAAATCCTCGAGCAAGTGGAAATCCACTCTGAAGAGGGCAGTCTCCTCAAATTCTGCTTCACCGGCGTCGAGCACGGCACGAGCCTGCACATCTTCGAGGCCGCACACGCACTGGCGAAGGAAGAGAAATCCGTGGCCCTGATGGCCAGAGGTCCGGGTGGAGACTGGACCCGCATCCACGCGCCGCTGCTCAAGCAACCGTTGGTCTACACGACCCTCGACCGAGATTACTCACTCTTCCAGCGCGGCCAGGTCAACATCAACGACCTGCGTACCGCCTGGCGACTGCTCGAATACGAGTGATCAGATTTGGTCTGGCGGTGGCAGCACCGGTTCGGGCTGCGCCGGCGCAATCGCCACGACAGGCGCAACGCCCTCCGTCTTCAGATGATCCATCTGGGTATCGCTCACCATCGGGTCCAATCCGGCTTTCATGTACCGGTGATGAACGAGGAAGGGCGCGGCGAGAATCCCCAACAAGGCACCACAACAGACCATCGTCACCGTCCAGTTGGGCAAGGCGAAGCGCTCCTCGACCATGACGACAAGATCGACCGTGAAATTTCGATTCGGCACCCCGGCATCGTACTGGCGAATATTGTCCCATGAATCGATCATCAGATACATCGTCTGCCAGTGGACGGAATCACTCCACGGATCTTGGCTGCGCTCCTCGTGGTCAAGCGACACGGCGAACTTCACCTCGTCGACCTTCTCATAAGAGTGCACATCACGGAACGGGTGCCAGAAAATGGCATTCTGCATCCACGGTGGGGAATCTTCGATGCCGTCCCTGAAACCATCTCCGAGGTTATTTCGGGTGGTGTAATCCCATTGATAGCGACCTCGATCCATCTCTTTGAGCAGGTAGACATCCGCGATTGGCGTCGCTTGATTCCCCCCTTCGTATTCGGGTTGGAAATCGATGCAGAATGTGTACTTCCATCCCGTTGTGAGGTTCATTCGCAGGCTCACTGCGGAGTCATTTGCCAAAAAGAAGGAGGTGTGAAACCCCTCTTCCAGACGGCTCAGACCTGTGTTCCAATATTCGTAATCTTCGTCCCAGCCACCCTCGTCACCGTAGTAATATTCGTCCCCTTCACTGATGAGCACCTCTTTTTCGATCGTCGTGCCCCACGCAGGGGTCGACCCGCCGTCTTTGAGGGTACAGTTGGTCGCGGCCTCGACGACGGGTGCAGGATCGAGGCCAATCTCTTGGGTGATGATGGTGAGCAACGGCAGCAGGATGAGGGCGATTACCCACACTGTACTCCGCTGTCCATTGGCCATTCTCGGGTCACCGCCGGCGTCTGCTGGTAACAGGACGCACATAACCCGATTCCTGGCTTCGCCGGTCATCCTTGGTCAGATGTTTGGGTTTCGGAGGTGGTGTGTGCTGGTCCATGCCGAGGATGCCGCCCTCGGTGTGAACCTCGGCGACATCGTAGGTGGAAGCCGCATCTTCAGCCGCCACTTCAACCTCCTCGGGTTGGCGCATCACCAGCCATCCAAGGGTCAGAACCAAGGCGATCAGGATGATGATGTAGAGACTGCCGGAATCGGATGAAGGCAGAAGATCCTGCCAGGACAAATCGCCGACCCCGCCCCCGTTCGCATCCGGTGGTCTGACACTGACCTCATAGGCCTGCATGGTGCAGACGCCGGTGTCATCACAGACCTTCAGCAGGATTGTCACCTGACCGGATTCATTCCACGAACTGTCGATTCCACGTCCATTTCGAACCTCGAGATTGGTCACCCAATCGTCGTGCAGGTCGCCATTTCCATCCGCGTCGACGCTGTCGTCAAGATCCCACCAATAGGTGAGGCGCGCATTGAGCTCGACATCTCGATCGTTGGTCGGGTCGCCGTCAGAATCGCTGTCATTGCCGAGGTCTTCATCGCGCCAAGCGACGATGCCCTCAATCAGATCCGCATCCTCTGCGAATCCTTCGAAAATGTTGACTTCATTCGTGATGACGAAATCTGAATCGATGATTGATTCGGCCATGATGATCGGCGCACTGGAGACCCATACTCGGATCGATGTGCTGTTGGTGTCACCGGTGCCATAGCCGTCGCGAACGATCAGTGTCACGGTGTACTGCCCCGGCGAGTTGAACGTGTGCCAGGCATCGGTTGCATGGGTTGGAGGCGATGCATCGCCCCAATCCCAAATCGTGTCGACGATGCCGTTCCAATCGGCGGCGTTCGAGTCCGGATTCGTCATGCCGCCAAAGGCGATGTCCGCGTCGTGCGAACCTGCGGATGAGAAGTGCATCACGGTGCCGGGTGCGACGAAGATGTCGCCTTCATCGGTGAAGGTTCGACGCCATTCGTAGACGGAGAGGTCCGAACCGGGGACGTCGATCGGTGCCCCGTTCAGCCAGGCTTCCTGCGCTGTCATCACCGGCACGGGGAGCGGGTTGGCGATGTGAATCGTGTAGGACTTCGGCAGCGAATCATCTCCTCGCTCATCGGTCACGATCAAGGTCACGGTATAGACGCCGGGCTCGGTGAACTGGTGCATCACCATGTTGCCTGCAATCGGATCATCGATGCTCGTGATCGTCCAGTTGTGGGTCAGGTTGCCTGAATTCCCATCCGGGTCGAAGGAGGACGAGACGAAATTGTAGGCCTGCAGGGTTGTGCCGTCAGCGGGGCGCGGGAAGATGGCAACAGGTCGCTGATTCAGCACTTCGATGCTGAGCACCGCAATGCCGACATCACCGGTGTTATCCACCGCGATCACGGTGACATTCTTCCAGCCAGGGCTTGCCCAAGCGGGTGTCGGCATCAAATCCGTGGTGTGATTGGTCCCGAACGAGGACGCCATCGTCACGGTTCCACCATCGAGATTGACATCCTCATCGAACCACCAATCGATGGAGATGATCGTGCCATCATCATCGGTGAACATCGTCGGCAGGAGAATCGGTGTCAGCGTCGTGGTCTGGAGGTCGTCGAACCAAATCTGGCGCGGGACGCGATTCATGATCAGAACAGTGACCGTCTTGTTTGCCTCGTGGGTGCCATCATTGACGATCAATGTCAACTGATAGGGCGTTCCGTTGGTTGAAGTGCTGACCGCCCATTCGTGGGCCACGTCGTAGAGACCGACACCGCTCAGGACCGTGCCATCGCCGAAGTCCCAGGTGAAGTGGAGTTGCGCCAAGGGCACGTTGTCGATGGTGTTCGCCGCCGAGAACCTCACCCGTTGTGAGGTCAACAGTGGATAGGGATCGGGAATCGAGACCGGTGGGGTGCCGACATCGATGCGCGGGACGGGCACCTGGGTGTCATCGACATCGATCTGCCAGGTCTGAACCGCGCTCACTCCGCCGCCTTGATCGACGACCTGCAGTGTGACATTGTACGACCCGGGCGTCTGCCATGCCCGCATCGGGTCCTTCAGGCCGGACCCGGGAAGTCCATCGTCAAAGGACCAAACATAACCGGTCGGTGTGACGTTGTGGGTGAAGGATTGGTTGGTCATGCCGAGGCCCCAGAGATCGTAGCCAGCGCCGAAGAATTGCAACGGGAGGTAGGTCTGGGTGGCGTTCGATGCCGCGCTTCCTGCCCCCTCTGGCGCCATGTTGGAAAGGGCGAGAGGCAGGGTCAGGGCTTCATCGACGAGGGCGCCAATCTGATTGCGCATGGTGAAGTGCAGGGACCAAGCGCCATCCCACGGTGGGGTGAACCAGATCGTTCGGTTGACTGGGACGCTGTTTCCGGCCTCCACAGAGAGGCTCATGCTGTCCATCAGTGTGTTGTTCACATAGGCATCGACCTGCACGTCGAGAACCTCGTAGAAGGCTGAGGAGGTCACTTCGATGGTCGCTTCCACGGTGTCGTGGTCCCCATCTCCGTCTCGGTCGGTCGTGTATTCCTGCGCCACGGCGATCGTCGCGGGTTGGGTGATGAGACCGGCGAAGATGTCGAATGTGGCGATCGGATAACTGGCGCCGCCGGGGAAGTTGCAGTTCGGACTCGTATAATCGCAATCGTCGACGCCGGATTCGTACCAGGTGACCAGGTAGACATCGTCGGTCACATTGCCGAAGCTCGGCACCAGTGCCGTGCCGATGCCCGTGGTCGAATCGAATCGCATGCGTTCCATCGACCATGTTCCTGCGGAGGAATCGTGTTTGAGAATGGCGCCCTCAAAGCCGAGTTCGTTCGGCTGAATCATGATGTTGAGCGGCGCGCCGGTGCCATCTTTGAAGCGGAATGCATGGGCGCCCCAGCCCTCGATATCGTGGGGTCCACTGGTCCACATTCCGGCCCAATTCAGATTTGAATCGGACAATTGAAGGGTGCAGAATTGGCCCGAACCACAGGTTTCGTACATGTCGATATTGTCGAGTCCGAAACCGGGCTGCGTGGCGTCATCCAAGAGGACTGATGCGGTGAAATTGGCAAAGATGTCGGTCATCGTCGTGCCAATCGGCGTCGCACCTGGGCCCAAGGTATTCGCCAGTTGGATGATGCCCGCACCGCCGGTTCGAGAATCAGCAACCAGTTGCCGAATCGCCGTACCGCCACCGAGATTGTCGGCGAGGAAGAGCATGAACAGGAAGCCCGCACCATAGTCGCCCAGTCGCTGGTTCCACCATCGCACGGAGGCGCTCGCATTCTGCGCCCAGGCATTGGCGTGGCTGATGACCGCGTTCGATGCCCCGAAGCAGAGGAAGGCGGCCATGTCGGCATTGCCCTCATCGATCCAGATGTATTCGAAGGGGTCACGGGCGTTGTGGAGAAGGTGCTGGAACTCGTGGGCGAGGATGGTGTTGCGCCAGGCCATGTCGTCGATATCGACGTAGATTACCTCGCGTTGGCCCGACATGCCCGGCATGAAGTAGCCGCCGGTATTGCCACCGCCATCGATCGCATAGATGACGATCTCAATCTGACAGTTGTTGTCGACATCCGGCGCCGCGCCGAAGTAGGTGGTGTCGGTCGGGAAGATGGTCGTCTCCCAAGTCGAGCCGATGTTGTTGAGGGTGGTCGAGGAGAGACTCTGACCGTTCTCGATGAGAATCGCTGCGTTCTGGGTGACGTGCATGGCCGAGACTTGAATCAGACCTGAGGTTGTCTGAATCGTTCCGGTGCCGCCGGCCGACCAAGCATTCTCACAAGCGCGCCCCGCTGTCCGTCCGCCGGTCGCATCTTCCTCGAATGGCATCACGAGGCCGGGCGTATCGTCCGCCAACCAAGATTGCTTGAGGAATCGGGTCGCGCTGTAGATCGATTCGCCCTCATCTCCAGCATACAGGTAGGCCTTCCCCATCGTGGCGGGATTGAAGCCGTCCAGGCTGTAGATCGTCGGTTCGATCACGGTCGGCGGCGGCGTCTCTGCCCCCTCGTCTCCAGCGGCGAGAGGCGAGAGTGAGGCCAACACCATCAGGCCGGTCAGAATCAGACTTCGACAGCGTTGTGCATCGACCAAGAGAATCACCTTCGGAAACACTACGTGTTCCGGGTTGAAACCGGCCCGAGCAGGTATTTAACACAAGATGGAGCATTGTTCGGACATGGGTTGGGGGCGTGCTTCAGCGAGCGCCTGTCTGCTCGCCCTTCTCCTCGCCTCATCTCCCCTATCAACGATGGCGGAATCGGGTGACTCTGCGCCCATTCAAGCTGATTCTCTAAACGTCGTCATCATCGATTCCGCCCCCCACGATCCTGCGGCCTACACCCAAGGCCTGGCCTTCCGTGACGGCCGTTTGTTCGAGTCGACCGGCCGCTATGGCGAATCGACCCTTCGTGAGGTTGAACCCGTGACGGGAGAGGTGTTGCGAAACCACAGTCTCAACGGCTCGGAATTCGGTGAGGGACTGACCATCGTCGGGGATGAAATTCTCCAGTTGACCTGGCGGGAGAACGTCCTCCACCGCTACCGTTGGGATACCTTCGAGGTACTCGGCAACCACACGTTTTCGGGAGAGGGTTGGGGCCTTGCCCACGATGGACAGCGACTCATCATGTCGAACGGCAGCGATCAACTGACCTATCGCAACGTGACAACTTTTGAAGTCGAAGGGACGCTGAACGTGACACTCAATGGTACTCCTGTGCAGAAACTCAACGAATTGGAAGTGTGGCAGGGGCTGATTCTTGCGAATGTCTACCAATCCGATCACATCGTCGGCATCGATCCAGCCTCAGGCATCGTCGTCCTCGACATCGATGCCTCCGGTCTGCGTACAACGGGTGGAAAAGAACTCAACGGCATCGCCTGGGATGCGACGACGGATTCGCTTTGGATCACCGGGAAGGATTGGTCATTGATGTATTCCATCACCTTTGAGGCACCGCCGCGTTACGAGCCCGACCCGGTCGAGGACAATCCAGATGTTCAAGCCCAAGCACAGGGTGATGTGAGTGTCATCCTCGTCGCCATGGGACTGCTCGTTCTCATGCTTCTCGCCATGAACTTGAAGGACGGCGAGCGGAACGGAGAGGAACGGGGGGGGTCACCATGAGCGCAACGGAAGAGGATCTCGTCGTCAGACTCGACCCCGATGATGAGGTCGAGGCCGCGACCCATCGGCTCGGCGATGAGGACGACTTCGAATGGGCCCGCAGCGTCGCTATGGGGCTGATTCTTGCCGGTTCCCTGCTCGGACTTTGGTTTGGGATTCTACTGTTCGCGGCCGATCCGCAGGATGTGCTCGATAGCGACTTGTTCGGCCGCGAGGACAAGGCGATGGTGACCGGTCAGATCTTGACCGAACTCGACGAGGGGAATCTGACCGGCGGCGACCCCGTCGAGGGCGTCCACATCCGGCTCCTCGACCTCGATGGAACGAATTCGAGTCACGAGGCCTTCACCAATCGGGACGGCCGTTTCCGCATGTTCGAAGTCCCCCAGCAATCCTGGATCGTTCTCATTGAGCACCCCGGCAATCAGAGCCTTCGGATCACCTTCAATCCAGGCGACCAATCCGATTTGATGCTCACCCTGACCGAGGGCGAGGGCACCGTGGAGGAGGATTGGCGATATGAGAGCCATTTGGAGGAGGCCGTTTTCCTCGCATCCGTCATCGCATTGGTGACAATCGGCGCAGCACTTCTCGGGCTCGTCGGTGCAGCCGAGGTCAAACGCGGCCAGTGTTATCGACGTACTCAGTACCTGTGCGGCTTGGCCCTCTTCAGCCGCGGTGGCATCTTCATCGGACCGATGTTGATCCTTGCGGGCATGGGGATGCTGGCCGCGACCAAGCGGCAATTCGCTGACGTCACGGATGACGATGATTGAGGGGATGCCATGTATCTCATCAGCGTCGAGGGGGGTGACGGCTCCGGCAAGGGGCTCGCCACCCAGATGATCGCCGAGATCCTCGCCCGGGAGTTCACCTTCGCCGGCATCGATGTCACGGCAGAACCGAGGCGAGATGCGGAACTCGGCCTGCTCGCCGTCGAAGCGGTGCGGACCGGTGAGGCCGGTCCAGTCCGTGAAGCCGTCTACTTCGCCGCCGACAGAATGGACCACTCACACACTTGGATTCGCCCACGGCTCGGGCGCGGGCGGGTCGTCATCTCCGAGCGCAACGTCCACTCTTCACTGGTCTATCAGGGACTGGTGGGGGAACTCGGCATCGAGGAGGTGGCGCGGATGAATGCCGCGGCGATGATCCCCGATCTGTGCGTCTGGGTCGACTGTGATCCGGGCGCGGCTCTGAAACGGATCGAACACGGCACGCTGAGGCTGTCGTCCATGAACAAATCAGAGTATTTCGAGACCGATGAGTTCCAGATCAAGATCCGCCAAGGCTACCACGACCTCCTCGGCGGCGTCGTGGGGATGCCCGCGCCCTTCGACCGTGGGCGCATCGTTGGCCCACTCATCAATGACGGTACCAAGAATGACTTGCGAAAGAAACTCCAGAAGGTCATCCGTGGATTCCTGCACGAGCGCCCCACCCCGCTCAATCTGCCCGCCGAAGAGGTCGAATTGATCTTGCTCGCCCAGGCCATGGTCGCCCAACGCGGCCAGACCACACTCGATGTGATGGAGGCCCGCCCCGCCCGTTCAAACAAGGATTGGTTGGATGGAGCCAAACCCTGGGAGGTCATTCGTGACGCCTCGAAGATGTACATCGAAGCGGTGGAAGCCAGCGATGCCCCGCCGCGCATGGATGCGCCCAGCGACCCACTCGGCCATGCCGTTTTGGCCATCGTCGGCACCCTTTCCCTGCTGCCCGGGGCAGAGATCACCGAATTGCGACGCTGGCTTGGCCCAGTTCGCATGGTGACCGAGCGTCACACCCAACGCATGGTCAAATTCCTGCACGAACAATCCGGTTGGGTCCGCGTCCACAGGCCATTGACGGGTAGCGATGCCCCACGCAGCGAATTGCGGCCTGATTGGCAGGCATTCGGCCGCGTCGGCCTGGCACTTTGGCCGTTCAAAGAGGCACTCTCCGAATGGCGGCGCAACCACGACACATCCTCGTGGAAGCATGGACTGAGCGCCATCATCGCCGCGGATCCCGCCGCCGCAGATGCGAGCCTTGCACGTCTCGCCCTGCTCGGGTCGGGCAAGCAGGGCGTCGCTTCACCCACGACCCGTACCGAACTTCTCGCCTGGTATCAGAACGGCGTCGAGTGATCAGGCCTTCTCGGGCTCCTTCTCTTTTTCTTCGGGGGCCATCAGGTGGGCACCTGCGGGCAGCTTGACCCGACTCGCATCCGAATCGAATTTCACCGGCCTCGACGATAGACTCGAGGCGAAGAACCAGCCGATGATGAAGCCGAAGGGAATCCCGGTGGCCAGCCGCAGTGGATTGTTCGATTCATACGAGGTCACGGCCTGCAACCCACCGTCGAGCACCAGTGGCAGGACGAAGAGGAATCCGATGCCAAGCATCGCCATCAGTCGTTTGTCCTGCACGTATAGGCCTTCGATTTTTTCATCGGGGAATAAGGTCAGGAAGGAGTCGCGCAACGTCCAGCGGTTCAGACCGCGACGTGAGAACCACAATCCACCGATGAATAACCCGGCAAAGATGCCGACATCGCGCGCACAGACGGCCAACTGATTGCCATTGATCTGCCAAGAACGATCGTGTTTTTGATGACAATTCAGGTCACCAAACGCATAGACGAAGGCGTAGTATGGATTCAATTCTGACCATTCGAATGATCCGCCATGCGCACTTTGGTTGTGCCCAGCCACGCCGTCTCCGGAATGATTCTGATTGCCCCAACTATCGTCGGAGGCATAGTCGAGCATGTTGGCCCGACCGGACAATTCAGGCACTGACCCGGTCGGCATCAGGGCGGGCACGAGAAAGAGAGAGAAGAGGTAGAATCCCGACACACCGGCGATCCACAGACCGACTTTGCGCTCCCGGTCCCGCACCTCGAGACCGTTGCGGAAGGGTGGTTCCATGTGACGTCCAACTCGACTCGCCCCTAAGGCGCTTCGGTGCCCGCCCTCAGCCGTCTCCTTCATATCCGAATCAGCAGCATCGTGGGTCGATGACCGAACTCAAGGTGAGTGACCTGTTCACCCTCTCCTTCGTTCTCGGACTGATGATCGGCACGATGGCCTTCTTCATGCACATCTTCGCCAATGGCATGGCGGTGGATGATCTCGGCACCTCGCTTCGCATTGGGGGGATGTTTGGTGGATCCGCCACGATCATCACCCTGACCTACATTTCTGTGCGCTATGTCGAGCGCAATCGAAGGCTTTCGGAAGCCGAAGCCACCGTGGATGTGGTCGACCGACTGCAGATGGCCCTCATCTCGATCGAAGACGAGGCCCAATCCCTGCCGTGGGCGGAGGAGAGCCCGTGGACCACAGCCTCTCACATCCGACGGGACCGCGGTGTCCTGTCCTTGGATTTGCACGACCTCGATGTGCCGCAAGCCCGCAAAGCGGTCGAGGTCGTCATCGCTGGGCGGTCATGGCTTGGCCGCATCCGTATCGTCACCGGTCGCGGCCTGCATTCCAAAACAATCCCCAAACTGCGGCCGATGGTCATCAAACGCCTGCGCGAGGTCGATCACGAATTGAATTGGGAACTTCTTCTGAAGAAGGGCAGCCTCACCTTGCGACCCATCGGCAAGGCGCCGACCTTGGCCCGTTGGATGCTGCGTTTCGTCTTCCTCGGCGGGCCGATCACCATCGCCTTCGCCTTCGCATTCCGCGACCTCGCCGGCGAGGGTGCCCACGAACAGGGCCAAAACGTCGGCATCGCCCTCGGCATCCTCCTCTCCGGCATGCTCGCCTCCTACCGCGAACGCCAGTGAACACCCGGTGCACAGTGTACAGTGCACAGGTAACAGCAACATCGAATCACCAGAAAGCGATACGAGATGTTCGCGCCGGGACCTGAGCGCTGGACTGAGCGAAGCGAAGGAAGCGCGAAATCAAGAAGCAATAGCAGTCGGTGGGGCGCGAACACCGACTCTTATCGATACATATCGAGGTGCTCGCGCCGGGATTCGAACCCGGGTCAGCGGGATGAAAACCCACCATGATGGGCCTGACTACACCACGCGAGCGACAAGCCCCCCGCGGCGAATCGGGTTCATGAGGCGTTCGGTTCACTCTTCCTCATCGAGGAGGCCGTCCCACCAGCGCTTCGAGGGGATGAGAAGGGCGACACCGAGGATGCTGACGAGCACCCAGGCCTTCCAATCGCTGAGGATATCCATGAGTTCAGCACCCCAGAATCCGATGGCGACCGCCTCGATACCGAAGCGCAAGCCGCGGCCGAGAAGTCCGGCCTGAATGAAGCGGCGACGATCCATCTCACCCATGCCTGCAACCCAGGCGAATACCTTGTACGGAATGGGACTCAATGCGGCGATGAAGACGCCCATCTCACCATATCTGCGGGTCAGATTCTGCAGTCGCTTGACATGGTGTGAGGCAAATAATCGCTCGGCGACGCTGAGCCCGAGACGTTGACCGAGCCAATGGCCGACGACCGCACCGGCCACACTGGTGATGGTTGCGACGAACCAGATGGCGAGAATCATGCCCCACGAGCCATTTGCGGCGATCAGCATCGGCAGGATGAGTGCCTCGGGCGGAATGGGATGGATGATGGCCTCGGTGAACGAGAGGATGCCGAGGCCGATGAGTCCGAGGCTGTCCGCCCAATCGACGAAGGCATTCATTGCCGACCAGAAGAAGTCGGGTAAGAGGCCCATGTCGGCTTGGCGCTACCAAGAAGGGATGACCCTTTCCCATCGACGACGGTGCCGGAAGGCTGATTTCACGGCGCTGCCGAGTCGTCACTATGGAGGTACTCGACACGGCTGCGTTGCTCGCTTGGCCGCTCGAAGCACTCTCTGCAGGCATCTGTGCGCCGAGCCAGATCGCTGAATTGGAACGATTGTCCCCTTCACGGGCCCTGCTGATCGAATCCCAAGGCCCTCGCTTCCAAGCGCCGCAGTCCTTGGATGCTGCGATTTCCGCTGCGCAGCAGACCGGTGACCACTCGGGCTTGTCAGATGTCGACATCGAGTTGCTCGCCCTCGCATTCGAATTGAGCATCCCATTGGTGACGGATGATTATCGAATGCAGAACGTGTGTGAATTCATGGGGCATCCCTGGCGGGGCGTCCTTCAATCGGGCGTGACAGAAGTGCGTCACCACAGCCGGATTTGTCAGGGTTGCAAAGCGGTCCATCCCACCGCTGAGACCTGTCCGGATTGTGGGTCGCCGATGCGCCTCAAACGAGATTGAATTTCCAGTTGAAGTTCAACAATCGATGAATGGAAATTTACAATTGAAAAAATCGAATTTCCAATTGGTCAATCAGATGACTCTTCTTCGACTTCATCGGGGGTCTTTCCCTCGATGTCGACCCCGGCATCCTCGGCCTTCTCAGCGATGGCCGCGGTTTCGGTGCGGCCGCCGCGGTCGAGATCTTCCTCGGTCGGGTCGCCCGCCTTCTTGACATCTGCCAATCCCTCGTGGAACTCTCCTTTGGCCTGTCCAAAGGCGCGGGCCAGCTTCGGCAGGCGCTCTGCACCGAAGAGAACGAAGAAGGCGACGAGGAGGATGACGACTTCGTTGTTACCGATCATGAACTCACCATTCCTTCGGGGGACGTGTGCCCTCATTCAACGTTGCGCCGCTTCAACCGCCTGAAACCGGCGGAAGGAGGGCGATCTCAGCCGGCTGGTTCAGGACAGTATCCACATCGACAATGTTGCCGTCAACGGCGGCTTTGGTGTGCTCTGCATCGATGTCTAGCTCGCTGAGAAGCTGCCCGAGAACGGCCCCCGCAGCGAGTTCCACAGTGATACTGCTCGCTTTGAATCGGTCCCGCAGTGGTCCGAATAGAAGGACAGTGTGCCGGAGCATGGGGTGGGCTGTGAAGCCGGACTGTTATATCCCTGCTCCGGGGGCGCCATGCCATGTCGAACGTGCTTCGTGCCCACGAACTGTGGAAGGTCTACGAGACCGGAACGAATCGGGTCGAGGCCCTGAGAAAAGTCAGCGTCTCATTTCAGGCCGGTGAGATGGTCGCTGTCATGGGTCCATCCGGCTGTGGAAAAACGACCTTGTTGAACTGCCTTTCAGGCTTGGATGATTTCTCTTCAGGTGAGGTATTTGTGCATGGGGATGCCCTGTCTCAGATGAGCGATCGGGTGTTGACCGAGATGCGTGGGACACAGTTGGGATTCATCTTTCAGGCCTTCAATCTCCTGCCGGTTCTGACCGCGGTTGAGAACGTCGAATTGCCATTGTTGATGGCCGGTCATTCCCCCCGTGAAGCGCGTACCATGGCCCTGGCCGCCCTCGAATCTGTGGGTTTGGACGACCGCGGTGGACACCTGCCTGCGGAATTGTCCGGCGGGCAGCAACAGCGCGTCACAATCGCTCGTTCGTTCGTCCACTCCCCGGCGATCATCCTCGCCGATGAAGCGACGGGGAATCTCGACACTCAAACCAGCGATGAAATCCTCGATCTCTTGCTCGGTCTCAATGCCGAGCGGAACCTGACCATCATCCTCGTGACACACGATCACGACGTCGCATCCCGCTGTTCGCGCGTCCTCGAGATGCTCGATGGTCGCATCGTATCGGATACTCGGTCAGACGAAGAGGAGTGAGGAGGCCGCTTCGATGTCGCTCGCAGGCCCTTGGTCATCCACTCGCCTTGCGATGACGTTGGGTCTGAGTTTCCTCGTTTCATGCTTTGTCGGCTATTTTGCCTTCAATTCGGGCTCTCTTGGGGAGATTTTGACCTGGATTGGCCTGACGCTGATGTCCGGATTCATCACCTATACCGGCGTGCAATGGCTGGTCTCAAGCCGGCATCGAATGCTGGCCACGTTGGCGCGCAATAACTTGACCCGCCGCAAGCGAAACACGGCCCTCGTCGTCGTCGGATTGCTGGTGGGTTCGGCCATCGTCTCCTCTTCTCTGGTCATCGGCGATAGCTTGGATGCGACGATGGAAGAGCAATTTCTCGCGCCGCTGGGTGACACGGATTACTACATCCGGGGTTCAGATCATCTGACTGGACTTCCCATCGAGTGGAATGAGAGTCGGGCGGCGTCTCTATTCGATGAACTGAGTGGCTGGAATGATATTGACGGCTTGCGTGGTGGCCTGTCGATTTCCACCTCCATTCGCCATGATGGATTGGGCGATCCAATCGTCAATTGGTATGCCTTCAACAGCACACAATCCGCTGCCGGAGGCTTCCGTGCGATCGGTGGCGCGGACGGCATTCGCTATGCGGACATCGAGCCGGGGCATGTCGTCATCAATGCCGAATTGGCAGAGAGTGTGGATGCCGGTCCTGGGGATGAAATTGAAATTCATTGGATGGACATTTCCCTCGAGGAAGGGATCAGCCGTGATTCGACCAACCTGACCGTGCAAGCCGTCGTCGACGATGTCAACACGGGTCATCGCAATGCCCGCCAATCCCTGATTTTCACCCCGGTGGACGTCGCCCAATCCTTGACGGGAAAATCCGACGTCATCACCCATCTGGCCATCGCTGTCAAAGGCGATGGAAACGACGCACTGCACTCCAGAATTGAGACTTCGGTCAATGAAATTTTGGTGGCGGAAGATGCCGGATTGATGATCGAGTCTGTGCCCTCCAATGGCATGTTTGGCGTCGCCCGAACGACCGGCCTCGGCATGCTCGATGTGGGCGAGGTCACCAACCTCTCCGCCGCGGTGGAAGGGGTCGGTTTGGATGTCTCGATGACCGGCCTTCTTCAGGTGCCGATCTACAACATCGCAAAGCAGGGATTGAACGTCTCTGGGTTGGCCTCGGCCTCGATTTCAACGATTGCGCAATCGGGCGACTGGGACCTGTATGCGACCTCTGCGGGCCTGTCGTTGCAGGCACCGGACGGTGAGTGGTGGATCTACAGCCCTGATGGACTGGATGACGAATCGGTGCGCGATGTACTCCTGCTCGGGCCCGAACATATTCTCGCCGCTCATGCCGACGGTATTCGTGAGCTGAATCTGACCGCGAACGCACCCGATGATGACCACCTGATGGGGCATGATATCACCGCACTGGAACGGTTTGGGCCGACGATTCTCGCCCTGGAATTGCGAGATGGGCAGGTCACCCTCCACAGCTCAGAATCGGACTTTGATTGGACGGCGACCGCCCTCCCAGGCACGGATACCCAATCGGCATCCCTCGCTGTGGACGAGGATGAGATCGTCGTCATGCTCGATGGCATTCTCGGCACCGTTCTGTGTTCGGGTCCAGCGCCTGACGAGTTGATCTGCCAGGTGGGCAGCGACCTTCGTGGCCTGTTCAGCCACGGGGATTCCACATGGATTACCATCGGGCAAACCCTCCATCAATTCGACGCGAACAACACGACCGAAGCGTGGACACTCGGCCTGCCAAACGGCACCATCCTCGCCCAAGATGCGGCGGCAATCTGGGTGGAAGGTGCAGGCTTGTGGGCATGGAATGGCACTGTGTTCGAAGCCCTTGAGTTGGAAATTCCCTCCGCGGCGACAACGGAGGATGCCGTGTTCAGTCTGGTCGATGATTGTCTGATCATCAGCACTGGAACCGGCGTATCGATTCTGGAGAATGGCACCCTCTCCGGCCGCCTGCCGTCGAGCATCAAGGTCGATGTTCTCAATCGATTGCCGCTGATGGTCGTCGCCATCGAAGGCGCGGGCATGCCGGGCTTTGAACCGGTCCAAGCCGGTCGCATCAACGTCTCTGCATGGGCCGGCGAAACCCTGGCGTTGCAGTCCATCGACGGCGTGGTACTGCGCGGCTATCTGCCGGCGATTCGAGGGCAATTGGATGGCGAGCGTCTGGTCGTCGATGCGCCCAATATCTCCTTCCCGACACCACCCGGTCAAGATGCCTTTGCCGCGGTCACCTTTGGCTTTGTTTCCATCTCTGATGCCGAGGCATTGGCCGGGGGTGGCGAGGGCGACCGCTCGATGGTCATCATCGCTGGATTCTCGATGTTTGACTCTGAGAATTTCACTGCCATGCACGCGGCGTTGGAGGTCTGGGCCGACGAACAAGCCGACCTGCAGACGACCGGCCTGAAGGTTGCGCCCATCAAGCAGAATCTGACCGAGAATACCGCTCAGGCCGGCGAATCCTTCGCCATGCTCTTCCTCATCTTCGGAACCTTCGTCATCTTCGCCGGCATTCTCCTCGTGATGAATATCTTCGTCATGCTTGCAGATGAACGCAAGCCCGAGATGGGCATGGCCCGCGCCATCGGCATGCAGCGCTCCGATCTGCGCGCTCTCTTCGTTCAGGAGGGCGCCCTGCTCGGGCTGATTTCGAGTGCTCTTGGATCCCTTGCAGGCATCGGTGTGGCCTGGGCCTTGATGCAGATGATGAACGTCGCTTTCCGCGACACTCTCGGGTGGGATGTGGTCTTTGATTGGAGTGTGCAAAGCCTGCTGGCGGGCTTCGTCACGGGATTCATCGTCACCTGGGTCACGCTGTGGTTGACCTCCTTGTGGATCAGCCGATTGAACGTCGTCGCGGCGATTCGTAGCATTCCAATCCGGTTCAAGGGCGGCCTGCCGTGGTGGTCGATCCTCATCACTCTCTTCTTGGGCTTCTCCGCTGCCTCGAGCATTGGCCTCGCCTTCCTCGTCGGGGATCCAAGCGACGGTTCTCGTCATGCTTCGTGGACATTTGGAATCTTCATGCTGATGTTGGCGATGGTGCCTCCCGCGTTCTGGATTCTTGGCAGGGTTCTGCCCGAGGACATCCAGATTCGGGGCATGCGACTCCACCGTCCCGTCGTGCTACCACGGATCATCCTCTCGATCCTTTCCGTGTCGATGATGCTGTTCGGTTGGAAGGGTGACCCCATCAGTGCGGAGTGGCAACAGGGGGCCTTTTCTTTCATCGTTCTCGGCCTGTTCATGGTCGCTGCGGGTGTGATGTTGCTCACCAGCCTTGCACCGTTGGCCGCGCGGGCGGGGGCACGTCTGCTGTCGCCTCTGTCCAGTCGAATCGCTTCGGTATTACCGACCAGTCTGTCCTATCCGCTGGCCACGCCGTTCCGCACTGCGATGACGATGGGCATGTTTTCACTCGTCGTATTCGCGGTCGTCGTCCTGTCCGGCTACAGCGCTCTGTTTGGCAACTACATCGCGGACCTCGGCGATGAGGCCGGGGGCGATTTTGAAATTCTCGCCTTCGGAGAAGGCATCGACGGTGACCTTTCGACCTGGAACCTCGGCGGGGCGGACGCGGAAGATTTCGACGGCTTTGCAGTCATTTCAGCCGGGGTAATCAACGCCGAGCGCAGTGATGGTGATGGCGATCGATTGATGCTTTACGTCAACGGCTTCGATACGAATTTCACCGACCATGGCGCACTGACTCTGGATGTATGGGCAGAGGAACTTGGCCCCACCCAAGCCGACGCATGGCAAGCTGTTCTCGACGATCAAAGTCTGGTCATCATCGATCATTCTCTGACGCGTCAACCGCCTGGATTCGGGGTGCACTCCTCTCTGAATTTAACCGTGGGAAGTCAGATTCTGATTAGCGACCCTACGAATTCTGGCATCAATCGCACAGTCTATGTCGCTGGTATCTTGAAACAGGAATCCTCGATTTTCATGACGGGCATCATCATGAATGCCTCCTTCGCCGAGGAACGCTTCGATGCCGAACCCACCTACGCATGGTTCAGCCTGCCCGAGGGCACAGACGCCGCTACGCAGGCCGCACTCGCCGACGAGATCGAGCGCGGCATGATCGAGCAGGGCATCGCCGTCTTCGTCATCGAGATAGAATTCGAGAAGGCGCAGGCCTTCTTCCTCTCGATGTTCAATCTGCTCCAGGCCTTCCTCGGCCTCGGCCTTGCCGTCGGCATCGCAGGACTCGCAGTGGTCACCATCCGCAACGTCAGCGAACGGCGTCACCAGATCGGCATTCTCCGGGCCCTTGGGTTCCAGCGGGGCATGGTCGTCGCAGCATTCCTTGTGGAATTGTCATGGGTCTCATTCCTCGGCATTCTCAACGGCGCACTCGTGGGCATTGGATTCCACTACTCATTGTACGAGCGATTTCTCAAGGACGATGGCGCTGAGTTCCTGATGCCGTGGGCGGAAATCTCTGCCATCATCATCGGTGCCTATGCCCTAACGCTGATCGCCACCGTCTGGCCGGTTCTAAAGGCGGCATCCATCCGGCCTGCGGAGGCACTCCGGGATGTGGATTGAGTTACAAATCGTATGTTCCAGAGTTAATTAAGGAATCTAAGTTTTAACCCCGAAAAATATCAGAATACCCCCCACACTATAAATACGCGATTTTGGTGTGGCGGAGTACCCACTGTGAGGGAGGACTGTAAAGTGAAACAAATTGTGCCTATTGTGCTCACGGCGTTGATGATGACCAGCTTGTTTGTTGGAATCAATTTCGCTGAAGAGCTGGAGGATACGAACGACAAGGACACCGGCGGACGCGCAGCATACGAGTTGCGTCTCCACGACGTCCTGGAACCACGCGAAACATTCGTGGACCAGGCCGGGAACACGCGAAACGGAATTGACGTCGGTGACGTCGTGTATTTCCGTCCGATCGTGCTCAACGACGGTGACAACGACCAGGATGAGTTCAACATCCTCGTGACGGTGACGCCAGCGGCG